>ERZ651776.447-NODE-447-length-58485-cov-18.226133_pt1 | contig 58485 bp, 31 predicted proteins | sample MGYA00514761_ERZ651776 | MGnify/ENA metagenome assembly ERZ651776
TAGTAAGAAAATCATTCTTATCTTTAAAACACAATCTCGATAAGAAGTCCTTACGACTTCTTAGCTTCAAAACGTTAGCAGTAAATGTAAACTTGTAGTATTGGCCTGAAAATTGTGTAAATGTTATTTCTAAATAAAATTAGCTTATAAAACATTTACTCTGAATTAATTTCATTCTAAGCCTTACGTTTTCTAACGTTCAGATTAATAATATTCGTATATTTTCAGATGATTAATCCTTTGCTTTTATTTATGGATTAGTTAGAAGTCCTATTATACTCACAGTTATTAAAAATACTTATTGTTGTTTTAACAAAAAGTATTTTTAATTACATTTGTGCTTTTATAATATCTTATTAAAATTAAATGCTAGCATGAAAAAAAGCTTCATAATTTCAATCTTCGCCCTATTTATATCATCCCAATTTTCATTTTCACAACAAATGCCTCTCGATTTTTCAGATAACTCTGATGTGTTTAGCAACTGGGGAGGTAGTACATTTACAACGGCACCTTCACCAACAGACGCAAATAATACAGTAGGTCAATTTGGTCGTGATATTTCTGTTTTAGAACAGGGTAATTATATGGATTTAGATAGATCTATTGACTTAGATTTTAATGATGTAATAACATTAAAGTTTTATGCCTCTGATGCTAATTCTCATACAGTTATAGTTAAGCTTGAGAGCGGAACAAACGCAAATATAGAAGTAGAAGCAACAACAACTTCTCAGAATATGTGGACAGAACTGACCTTTGATTTTTCAACTATTGGAGGTAATGGTGAATATAATAGGTTAACTATTAGAATTGATGATGGAAGTTCAGTTGCTGGAACTTTTTTAATAGATGATATTGATGATGGTTCTGTACATGTAGACCTTAATGCAATTGATGTAGAGTACACGGATTTAGTTTGGTCTGATGAGTTTGATACACCCGGAAAAACAGCAATTAATTCTATAAATTGGTTTCATCAAACACAATTACCAGCAGCAGGAAGCTGGTTTAATGGAGAAGAGCAGCATTATACAAATCGTATAGAAAATTCTTTTGTAGAAGACGATAATTTAAATATTGTTGCCATCAAGGAATCTTTTACAGACCAAGGCGTAACAAAACAATATACGTCTGCAAGGTTAAACTCCAAGTTTGCGTTTACCTATGGAAGAGTTGATGTAAGGGCCAAATTACCAGCAGGTAGTGGTACCTGGCCAGCTATTTGGACTTTAGGTAGGAATGTTAGCGAATCTGGAGCTTACTGGCAAACTCAAGGTTTTGGTAATACTTCATGGCCTTCCTGTGGTGAAATAGATATTATGGAACATGGGTTAGGTACTGTAAATCATACATCGAGTGCATTGCATACACCTTCAAGCTCTGGAAGCACTATAAACACTGCTTCTCAAGTAATTAGTGATGTTACTAATAATTATCATATATACTCAGTTAATTGGTCTCCAAATCAAATTACATTTTTAGTTGATGGTGTGGGATTCTATACTTATAATCCAGCTGTTAAAGATGCAAATACATGGCCATTTGATTTAGAGCAATATCTAATATTAAATATTGCAATGGGTGGAATATCTGGGTCAATTAGTCCTTCATTTACTCAAAGTCCAATGGTTATTGATTATGTCAGGGTCTATCAAAACAATGGTTTAGGTGTTAAGGATAATTCGCAATTAAATTCTTCAATTCAGGCTTATCCAAATCCAGTGAACGATATTATTTATTTAAAAGCTGATGTGCCTCTTACTAAATTGACGCTTTGCGATGTTTCTGGTAAATATATTCTTACACAAGAAAAACCTAAAGAAAGCATTAATGTAAGTGCTTTAAGTCCGGGTGTTTATATTCTTGAGATTTATTCAAACCAAGAGAAATCACAGAAAAGAGTGATCATAAATTGATCCTTATTCCTCCCCAGTTATTAAGTGCGCATAGAGTAAAGGAGGTAATACTAAATTATATGACTGTCTTTATCACGGTCACATGTGGAAGAATTGATTCCTGATCTAATGGTAGTTCAAAATAAAAAGTATGATTTGAGCATAAACCTCACCGAATGATAATACTGATAATACTGCTAACATTACCTATACTCCATTGCTAAATCTCGCTACGAATGATAAATCATTCCAGCTCGCAAGTCCTTACTCCGAATTAAATTTTATCTTTAGTCAACGCAACGGCGCATAGCCTTAACGTTATCTCTAAATATAAAATTAATGCCTGAAAAGTTTAAGTTAACCATCCTTTTTATTTTTTTTGTCAGTTGCAATTTAAGTGCACAAAATGGCATTTATAATTCAGTAAACCCAATTCCTTCCGAGCCAGAAGAAGAAAAAAAAGCTGCCAAGCCAAGAATTGACAGCGAACTCAAAAATACGATTAGCGGAACGTTAGGTTTTTTTGATCCATGGATTGGCGTATCGTATGAAAGAGTTCTTTATTCAAGATGGGGAATTGATGCATCTATAGGTCTTATTGGTGGGTCAATAGGAACGAAAATTTACTTCCCAAAATTGTCAAATGGGAAAGTTTCTTTTTTAATTGGTTTTTCTGAAGGAATGCTGATACTAATAGGCCCTAAACATTATATCCCTGCTGGCATGACATTTTTAGGTAAGAAAGGATTTCGTTTTAGTTTGGACTTTGGACCTCAAATTTATCATGATCCAAAAGAAGAAATTCAATTTGGTATGTCAATGAAACTAGGAAAATCATTTTAATTCAATTATATCATCGCATATACATCATGCCGAAAAGTAGATACTTGAGAAATCGGCACGAAAGCAAAGCCTAAACGTTATAAAAAAAACAGCTAATAAAGTGGCTAATTCTTAATCAGGCCAATCATTACATGTTTATATCGATCCCCTTGCTTTTAACTCAAGGAACTTGTTTATCGTGTTTATCGATAGGTCTTCAGGTAAGGTAAGCATTGTTTGAACTCCATTTTGCTTGAGTTCACGTGCAATTTTTGCTTTAACCGAAATTAGTTTCTCCGCAACAGTAGCTTGATAGACTTCTTGTACTGTTTTTGAAGGTCGAAAGGCTAATTCTTGTAATTCACTATTCTGAAAGAACACAACAACTAAAATATGCTTTTGATTTAACTTTCTCAAGTACGGCATTGCTCTTCTCATTGCAAACTCTGTCTCGAAATTTGTAAATAGCATCAAGAGAGAACGCGTTTTCGCCACCCTTCTTACAGATTGAAATAGAAGCTCATAATTACCTTCTTTAAATAAGGATTTCTGATTGTACAATACATTCTGGATCCGTCGCATTTGTCCTGAAGAACGCTCAGCTGGCAATACTGTTCCAATTTTATCGGAATAAGTTATCAGTCCAGCTCGGTCGCCCTTTTTCAATGCGATATTGGTGAAAACCAAAGATGAATTAATTGCGTAATCGAGCATAGAAAGTCCATCAAATTCCATTTGCATACTTCTGCTTTTATCAATAATACAAAAGATACTTTGCGACTTTTCTTCCTGGTACTGATTGACCATTAATTCATTTCTGCGACTTGTTGCTTTCCAATTAATCGATTTTAAATCATCCCCTTGAACATATGTTTTAATTTGTTCAAATTCACTGTTATTGCCAAGTCGGCGAATGCGTTTAATACCGTTGTTTATTTTTTGCTGTTGAAATACAAGTAATTCATACTTTTTTAATTGCAGCACTGAAGGGTAAACACGAATCAATTCTTCCATTGGAATATCTATTCTTCTCGATGCCAGAAAAAACATCGATCGAATAACAACAAATACATTTCCGAAATGATACTCCCCTCTTTTCTTTGGAGTAAACAAATAACTGAATTCTTTCCATGAATGTGAAGAGAGGGTTCCTGAAAGAACAGTTGAACGATCTTGCATCTCTACTGGATATCCTTCAATTAGAGTAAAGTTTAGTGGTTGACCGGTTTCATTTATCACCTTTAACTCAATCGTATTCGCGTCTCCTAGATTGAGTCTTTGTTTTGCTTTTCGTTCTACCGTAATCGGTTTTGAATTGCTAAAAACAAGCAATATGTCAATCATTGTAATTCCAATTAAAGATGCAAGAACAACGTTAGCGATAAACTCAATCCATGGAAGAGAAAATGCAATTACATATAAAATAATTACCTGCACAAATAGTGCAAAAAACCACTTCGTTAGGTATATGTTCCTTAGAATTTTCAATCTGTTTTTATTAATTGTTGTTTATTATCTTGGTACAACTATTGTTTTAACGATCTCTTGGATTACTTCTTCTACTCTAATCCCTTCCATTTCTGCTTCTGGTGTCATGATTAATCTATGATTGAGAACATGAACAGCCACAAATTGAATGTCTTCAGGCGTTACAAAGTCTCGTCCACGTATAGCAGCCATTGCCTTTGAGGCCTTGAGTATTGACAATGAAACCCTTGGGGAACCACCAAGATAAATCTTGCCATGGTTTCTTGTCTTATGTGTAATCGCGGCAATGTATTTCACCAAATTATCTTCAACAATTACCTTTGACACTGCATCTTGAATTTTCTGAAGCTCCTCTGCGCTAAATACAGCAACTATATTGTCTAAACTTGGAGACTTAATTTCATTCTTATACCGTTGTAATATCTCCTCCTCTTCTTGTAATTCTGGATAGTCTATTTTAATTTTAAACAGGAAACGATCCAACTGTGCTTCAGGTAAATTATAAGTTCCTTCCTGGTCTATTGGGTTTTGCGTTGCGATAACAATAAAAGGAAAAGACATAGGATACCTTTTTCCATCGTAAGTGATTTGACGTTCTTCCATTACTTCAAAAAGCGCTGCTTGTGTCTTTGCTGGTGCGCGATTAATTTCATCAATTAAAACAATATTGGAAAAAACCGGGCCTTTTCTAAATGTGAAAGTGGCGTCTTTAGAGTTAAAAACAGCCGTTCCAATTACGTCTGAAGGCATCATATCTGGTGTGAATTGGATTCGAGAGAATTCAACATTCAGAGATTTTGAAAGTGCTTTCGCTGATAATGTTTTTGCCACACCTGGAGCACCTTCTAGCAATAAATGACCATTTGCAAAAATCCCTGTCATTAATAAATCAACCATTTCTGTTTGTCCAATGATGTATTTGGCCAATTCAGTTCGAACATTACTCACCTTTTGGGAAACCCAAATGAGTTCTTTGTTTTCTCTTTCAAAACCAAAAGATTTATCCACACCTTCCGCTTTACTATCAGTTGCTAGTTCAGGGTTTTTTTCAACTGGCGCCTCTTCCTTCTTTTCTTCTCCAGAAGGCTTGTAGTTTGAATGAGCATCAGTATTGGCTGCTTCGTTTTCTCCCTCGTTACTTGGCGTTACATTCTCGTTTTCGTCTGTGTTCATCATAATTGTTGTGTATGAAGTTTTGAGATAAATCGTTTAAATTGCTTTTGATCAAAACGACTTAAGTCCCAATAATTAATAATTAGTTTTTTATTCTCCCCAAAATGAACAATCGTTCCTTTTGTTAAAATTTCAATTTGCGTAATCTCATCTTGGTTGAAGGTCTTTTTCAAGCTCCATGCGGAGTAATACTTCCAATTGTTTCCTTCAATTTTCAAATAAGGTCTAATTATTCGAAGAGAACCAATAAAAATCAAACTAAACCCCATTGGCCATAATAAAATTCCGTAGCCTTTTGCATTAACAAGTTCGTGAATTCCGAAAAAGAATACAAATATTCCTCCTAAAATAAGAATTCCGGGTAAGAACAAAGAACGTCTATAAATTGCCTCTCGCTGACTCGTTCGCTCCATTGTTTTATCATTAATAATACCCACTGAACGATAAAACTCTTGTTGCATAATTAATGTTTTTGAAACGTACTGATCATCTACAGAGAATGCTTCTTTTGTTTCAAATAAGTTGATTAATTGAATTAACTCCTTTTTTTTATAATTACTCTTTTCCGCTAGAGACTCGATAGCATTCTTTTTATCGTCACGGCTTAAGTCAATATAAAAATGCTTTTGTACCATCGAATAGAAATTGCGCTTTTGAACTTGTAAAAGTCCATATGGATTCCTTTTCGCAAAATATATAGAGGTAATGGTATCTGCAAATGCGAGTGTCATGTCTTTTTTCTGGCTGATGTATGGTACAACAGGCTGTGTTCTCTTTGAGCGGAATATAACGAATAACAGCATGCCAATGATCGCAAGAAGCATTGCTTTCAATAGTGTGGGGTTCTTAAAGAGTAATGTCAAATAGCTATCATCTTTTTTGAGTTTGTCCCCCGTTTCTTCATCCACATCTTCATCGCCATAATTGTCAGAAAGCCGTCCAAGTTCTAAAATAATAATGTCTTGATTTGGAGACAGCTGATTGAGAACGAATTCTGAATACTTAAAGCCTGTTTTTCTCTTTAATTGGTAATTGTAAAAAGCTTTAGGCGTTGTGTTTAGCAAAACTCTACCTTTTCCATGTTTGTATTTGATGAAATTGCTCATTTTCATAAAGGAGGATAGCACCTTGTAATTTACTGCATTTTTGAGTTCAATTTTTCCAAATGCACTCCAATTATCGGCAATTGTATCTGTTTGAAAAATGTTCAGCATTGAATATTTTTTCTTTTCTGTATAAATATTTATTGAGGGTGCGTAATCGAAAAGGTTGTCGGAATCTTCAAAAAGAGCATCTGCTATATTCTCTGTAATCTTGTTGTATGCTAAAAAGATATCCGATCCTTTTTCTACCTCATCAAGAATCATTTTAAATTCAACAGAGTGAAGACCTAAATGATTGCCCACAAACAAAAAAGTCTTTGGGTCATCATTTGCACGAATTAATGAATCAAGAATCGTATCACTTGTCGCTACCATAACCGTATGGTTAGAATCAATATGAACTCTAGAGAGGGCTGTAAATAGGTAGAGCCCTAAAGGATTCTTATCGTAAACCTGGTATTTTTTCGTCCAATTTGTTGATGTAAAGACTTGTTTGCTTTTCTTTTTGTTATCATTGCTGCCGTAGGAAAATAGCCAAATCAATAGCATCATCACTAAGACAATACCGCCAACTAATCCTATTTTAGTTTGTTTATTCATTAACAGGATCTAAAGATTGGTAGTATTCTTCCAGGGTTGGCTTCAATAATTCGTATATGTCATTATCGATATTATAATCTCCGTACCATACAATATCGTAAATACGAACACATTCATGAAATGACATCGCATTTGTACGGTGCTGCATTTCTATGACATAATGATGATTTGTTTTCTCTTTCATCCACTGAATCCAAGATTTACGAATCAATTCTTTTAAGATAAAAGTGAAGTAAATTCGAATACATTCTCTATAGTCTTCTTTTTCAATTGCAGCTTCAAGACGTAATTCTAATTCTGTTTTTGAAATAACTTCTGGGTTCCAATCGTCTTCTACGTCATAAATCAGCTTTTTATCAGATGGCTTTTTGTTCTTAATAATTAGATAAGCAATAACGAACACAGCAACAAATATGAATATAAACATCACACCTTTCCAAAATGACATTGGGATTGATGGCAAGTCAATATCCGGCATGTCCAAATCAATTGGGTCAATGTCTATTGGGTCAATGTCAGGAAGCTCAATTGGGTTAGGACGTTCTACTGTCGGGTCAAATTCAACCCCTCCACCTCTATCAAATCCGTCCAATCGTTTTCTATCACGTTGAATTTGTTGCGGATTATACCTTAGGTTTCGAGAGGAGCTATTACTCCTTGATGACTCGCTCGAACTTGTAGAGACATAATCTTCATCCTCCAAATGAGAAGGGTAAGCACCAGACCAATCTTCAGGACCATTGTATTTTGTTTTTTTACGGTATTCAAGTTTTTCTTTCTCCGACTTCCAAAGTTGTTTCTTCTTGTTTTGGCTATGCGCAGAAAAGGCGAATAAGAATACGACGATATATAGAATGATTTTATTCATAATCTGAATCCGATTCTTTTGTATTACTCCTTTTTCCAAATAGCTCGAACAGTTTTCGTAAACCTGTTGCTTCCGATTTTTCTCGTTCTGTATAAAAACCAAATGACATTGTAATTATCATTAAAGGTAAAATTGCTAGCATGCATAAAATGTAAACAAACTGTCTGAGCATATTTGCCCAAATCATATAGTCATCCGTATAAATTTGTGCGATTCGTTTCACAAAGTCCGCTGTCATGTCCAATAAATCTCTCATCATTGGTTCTCCTTCCCCTCCTTCATGAATGCTGAATACGAGAGCAATGGGTTGAGTAATAATAGCCGTTAACCCGATCAATATTAATAAGAGTACCAATGATGTTCCATAGTGTTGTTTACCATAACGAAATCCCTTTCTAAACCGACCCTTAAACGTGTCATCATCTAACGCCATTGCTGCTGCATTGAGGTAGAAGAATGGCAGCAGAAATACAGCAAACAGCAATAAATACCAGGGCAATAATAAAACCGACAAAAAGAGGAACAGGTTCGCCAACCATATTCCAAACAGTTTTTTCCATTGAAATTGGAAAAATGAGCTCCATGAGAATGCTTCTTCAGAGGTTCGAACACCCCAAAACACAGTTGAGAAAATGAGTGCGAAAATGAACGACCAAATAGCAAAAACGATATAGTCTTGCATGTCTACGAATCGATATCCAATCATAAATTTCAATTGAGAAGCCCAATCATACCAATGTTCGGATTGTTGAAAAATCGGAGAATGTAGATTTTGAAAGGCAACAATCACAAAAATTGCAGGAAATACAATGAGCGCAAAAACTTTTGCTGTTTTTCTGAAGATAAAGCGATACATTCTAAAAGAATCTGCAATCACTTCTCCAGAACCTCTAATTTTTTGGAAGTTAGTCTTTTGTCTGTCTTGAAAGTTTCCAACTTCTTCTTCTGTAATTAATTCTGGATACTTTCTCGCTACATAAATTGGGTAAAAGACATAAAAGAAGAGGATGATGCCGAAAGAAAATAAAATTAGTGCCCACTTAGACCATTCTGGCAACACTTGATAATTAGCAGTAACATAGCTTTCTAAAAACCCTGCCGCAATGATAAAAGGGACAAGGCTCATCATGATTTTTAAGCCCCGTTTTGTTGAGAGTTGAAGAGATTGCATACGCGTATAGCTTTTAGGAAACAGCAACCCATTACCTGCTGTTATTCCAGCACCAGCAGCAAGAACAATTGCCGAAATTTCAAATGCACCATGGATCCAGATTCCTAAAAAACTTGTTATCAATAGTCCTTTTGTATAGAAAAAATATTGGAAAGAACCGAGCATAACACCATTGTAAAACATGAGTAAATGAGTGCCAATAGTGAAGAAGAAACCAACAAAAAAGGTCAAAAATGCCACCTTCATGTTGTTTGTAGTGATTCTTACAAACATGGCCAACTGATCATCGTCTTCGTAAATTTTTAAAGGATTTCCTTCTTGGATGTTTTCTAGTGTAATGTTCACATAATAATCTCCGAGGACCACTCTCGGAAATTCAGGGTCAATCACCGTCGTAATTACACCAATTAACGAATACACTAAAAACGCAACCAGTGCAAGTAACAGACTTTTTCTTGAGCGGTATATTTCTAACGGTAAAGAAACTCTCCAGACATCGATAAATCGTTTGAAAGATTCTCCTTTTTGCTTGTGAACTCCAGTATATACTTTTTGTGCAAGTTTATTCAAATAAACACGCACAGTTCTTCTTCGGTAAAATGTTTGAGCGTAACTTAAATCATCCGTTATGTCCATGTAGAGTTCACTCAATTCTTCAGGGTCATTTGATTTAGATTCATAGAGTTGTTCAAAGCGCTTCCACTTGTCTTTGTTCTGTTCTATAAATTTAGTTTCCTTCAAATTTCTGGTTAGTGAGCAAGAAGAGTAAATATAGCGAAAGCAGTAATATAAGTGCGCTCAATTTTAATAAAAAGGCAACCTTTTTAAGTAGATCAGACTAATCTCAACTAATCTATAAAAAGTTGTTTACTTTTATAGCCGTGTCACTTTCATTAAAAAATAGGATCGAAGAATTATTGATGGAAACGAAAGTTTTCAATGCAAATGATGTGCTCGTTCGTTTGGATAAAGAAAACAAGAACTTATTCTTTGTCACTCTTGGAGAAAATTTAAAGTTTAAGATTGATCACTTTCCAAAACGTATTCTTCGCGATACAAAAAAGACACAAAAGGAGTCGGGCGTAAATTCTCTCTGTCTAGCTGAAGGCACAATTGATATAAATTCGGAAAACACCGAAACACCTTTGTTTTTATACCCTTTAAGTTATAAGGTTGACCGTATCAATCAAGAGGTCCAGTTTTCTTTTGAGGAGGAGGAACTTTTTATTAATCCCTATATCCTTGATTTTCTAGAGAACTCTTCTGACGTTGAATTCTCTCTTGAAAATGGAAAAGAACAATTGCTTGGTTTATTGAGTGAAACGGGAATAAAAATCAAGTCGGAGGAAACTAGAGTTATAGGAAACTTCCACCATCATCGTTTTCAAATTATCAAAGAACTCGAAGAACTGAAATCAATTGATAATTACTCACCAAATCTGAAGAGCTTGTTTGGCGAAGAGAGGGTTGAAAGAATAAATCTTGATTTACCAAACGATAATTTGTTCTCTGCAGACTTGGATCATGAATCCGTTTTTGAATCCGTCAAAAATGATAATTGCGTCATTCAAGGCCCTCCTGGAACAGGCAAGTCACAAGTTCTAACCAATGTAATCGCAAAGTTACTCCACAGCGATAAAACCAGCATTGTTGTTTCTGAAAAACATGTAGCCTTAGCCGTTTTGGTAAAAAAATTAAGTGAGTTTTCTCTAGATAAATATTGCTTTATCGCAAGCTCGGATTATTTGAGTCATACCTTTTTACAGAGCTTAAAAGCGACTTGGGATCACCTGGACAACTATGAAATAGTTCCTGTCAACAATCTAAAGCTTTCAGAACAATACCAAGATGGATTGCAGTTAACGTTAAATTTGTTGGCGCATGAAAAGTTAATTGGAGGGGTCTCTTTCTCTACATTTTTTAAAGAATATGAACAACTAGAATTAATTGATGCAGAGTATTCTAGTTCTGTATTAGAAGTGAGTGATTTTCTCGAATTGGAGGCCTCTATAAATGAGGTTTACAAAAAACACCTTTCGTCAACTTTAGGGAGGTTCAAATCAACCGCTTTAAAAACGGAGAATCTTTCACTATTTGACGGGAAAATCAACGCGTGGTTAGCACAACTTAATACACTTAAGAAATCCTGTGAATTTTCATCTTGGAGTGATTTCGATACTCTAAAAAAGGAGGCGGCAATCTGCCAGATTTTCAACAATGATTTGTACAAAAAATACAACGAAATCTTTAAAACTGGTTCAACTCAGCACAAGCGCTTTTTAAGCTTGAGAAAAAAATATTTAAAAGCTAGAATTCAATTGGAGGTAATTCAGAAAAATCAAACTCAATGGATAATTGTCCCTTCAGAATCGGAGACAAATTCACTCTTATCTCGCTTAAAAGGAATTACTTTTTTCACGAAGAGAAAGCTCAAAAAACGTTGGCATGAAATCTCAAAAATGCCCTTCATCGAAGCAGAAAAAGAGTTGCTAAAGCACAAGAAACAAATTGCAACAATCAATAGTTTTTCGCAAATTTCAATTGATTTTTGCGAATTTGGGATAGAAAATGTTGAAATTGATGTCCCACAAATTTTTCAAACCTTAACGTATTACTCGGAAGAAGAATGGCAAAAAATTAATAACTTTCCAGATGAACGGAAGCAATTTTTAAGGGATTCGCACACACATTTACGAGAATTACATCAAGTGTTGAACCAAGTGTTTCGTTTTGAAAAATCGACGGATATCAACGAATTTTTAAAGCAATTAATTAATAAATTACCCGCGCTAATATCCGTAAAATTAATTTCTGAAAACTTCTCAGATTTAGCTCTTTCTTCACTTTTAAGAAATGGTACCGCAGAGAAGTTTAAAGGAGAGCTTTTTAAAAGTCACTTGGTGCGATTTAAAGAGAAATACCCTGCGCTTTCTTCATTCAAGATTAGCGACATAAAAGAGAAGGTTTCGACAATAATTAGTGCACAAAAACAGGAGGCAATTTTATTCGCGAAATCCATTGAAAATGGACAGAAAAAACGCTTTGACTTTTATACAGAGCTATTAACTATTCCTGCAAGAAAATTATCGGAGAGTGATAAGCAATTAAAGGCGCGATTAAGGAAAGGGAAATCATTGTTGATTAAGGAGTTTTCTAAAACACGTAGTCATCCTTCCTTGCGGGAGTTGTATAATTCGGAAGCACGAGAATGGATTCAATTATTGAAGCCAATTTGGTTGAGTAACCCAACGCAACTCGCTAAATGTTTCCCTATGGAAGAGAATATCTTTGATGTAGCGATTTTTGACGAGGCGAGTCAAATTCCACTTCAAAATGCACTGGGTGTAATTCAACGTTCCAATAGAGTTGTGGTTGCAGGTGATCAACATCAAATGGGTCCAACATACTATTTCAAAACAGGAACATCTGAGGTAATAGATCTTTTACATCAAGGCAATTACAATTGGAAGAAAACAAGTTTGAGTCACCATTACCGCAGTGTAAACCCTGATCTAATAGCCTTTTCGAACAAGCATTTCTACAACGGTGAACTGAAGGTATATCCTTCTGCGGAACAACTAAATCCAATAAATTATCATTATTGTGAAGGTGGTATTTTTGATAACCGAGAGAATTTAATAGAAGCCGAAGCAATAGCAAAACACATCAATGAATTTGCTAAAAAGCATCTCTCTATAGGAGTAGTTGCATTTTCTGAGCAACAATTGACTTGTATTTGGGGTAAATTGTCGCCAGTATCTCAGGCTTTTTTGTCAGAAGAAAACGATGGCTTTTTTAAGTCTCTCGAAAATGTACAAGGCGATGAATGTGATATTCTACTGATAAGCTTTGCCTATTCCAAGAATAGCGATGGCGAGTTTCATATGCGTTTTGGACCGATGAACGCTGTAAATGGAAGAAACCGATTGAATGTTCTCTTAACAAGAGCAAAGAAATCCATTCACTTTTTCTGTTCTGTAAAGTCGAGTGAATTTAAATTAAGCGATAATGAGTCTGTTAATTTGCTGAAAAAATGGCTTCTGTTCTGTGAAAATTACAAAACGTCAGATAAAGTTTCATTTCCATTTGGGTTGAAACCTATAATTGAAAATCAAAAACTTACTTTAACAAACGTTCAAGAAACATTTCAGCAAGCTGAAGAATTAGTCACTTTGCAGAATGTGATGGAGAACAGGAGCTGGGAAATTGAATATAACTAGAATTGACAACCCTGGTCAATTCAAATGCGTTGTTACTTTTAATCAGAACAAAGTTATTAGGATAATGAAAAAATTAATTGAAAGATGATTTTATACTCATACCCTAAATATACAATTCAGAAATTTATACTTCTTATCGTTCTCTTAATTTGTGTTACAAATCTAAGTTTGTCAATCCTCAGTTAAATTTGAGCTAAATGATAGTATTGAAATCAATAAAAATGACCTTGGGTTAGGCATCGATTAATATTTGATAGGACTTCTCAAATGTTGTTGAGAGTGTTAAAATATTTGCTTGTCGAACTGAGATCCTGCGTTAAGTATACTAAAAAAAGGGTCCCTATATAGAATGGAAACCCTTTTACTTGTCGTTATTTGATAATGTCATTCTAGCAAACTTTTGGAGATAAATTTTGAATATAAACTAAATACTCTTGAAGTGTTGCGGATAACATTAGTTTAACTGCTGTTGATTTTTGTTCTTCGTTTTTCATGATTTGAAGTTTTAAAGTTGTTTGATGAGAGTAATTCAAACAGCGTGCCAAAACCATTTATTACCATTTAAGTAGTAATAAAAATGGTGGTTAACTTGTTGATAATAAAATTATAATGAGACTATATATTAAATAATATAGTAATAAAAATGGTAAAGTTGTTTTCAACCAACACTTGTATGTTCTATATTTGCCATGATATTCATTGAACACTTAAAAGAGATGAAAAAAACTTTACTTTTAATTGCCGTGACTTTCATGTTAGGCATAACAGGACAAGCGCAAAATGTTAGGATTAATAATAATTTGCGTGATATTCAAACAACTCTTACTGATTGGGATCCAATTCGAGGAGATTGGCTCGCATCTAGTTTTATAGCGATGTCTAATAATGAGCCTGCTCTTGACAGAACCTTTCCTGAAGTTTTAACAGCTTCACAATTGTTTGCTTTTGTTCCAGAGGATAGACGTATTAGAGTTTTAGAGTTGCTTAGAGAGAATGATAGTATAGAACGAATTGGAACAGACATAGTTATTGATCTAGGATTTGATGTTTTGAGAATGCTAGCTATGATTAGTAGTCCTTCAACCGTTAGAACTAGCCAGACTTTTGGTGAGCCGCATATTGTAAGCTTTAGCAATGAGTATTCTCAAAACTTCAAACTTGGAGAATTTGTTCTGGCTAAATCGAATACATCTACATTTGAAGTTCAGGCGCGTTTTGAAGCAATTGATAGGAATGCATCATTTGCAACAGCTGTTTCCATGAATGTCTCTGGAGATATCGTTAGTTTGTACCCAAACGAAAAGCCAGATGAAGTAGGCTATTCAGCTTTGCGTATTAATGGAGAAGTAATAACGATTGATAAATATTATTATTTATCTAAAGGAGGAGTTATTTCATATTCAAATGGAAAGTATACTATCAACTGGCCAAGTGGAGAAAGCGCAATAGTAGAATTTAAGAAATATAAGAACAAGCAGTATCTAGATATAGCTTTGCGAGTACATTCTGTAGATAATAATGAGCATACGGGGTTAGTAGTTAATCAACTGAGCGATTCCCGTATCAACTCAGAATCGTCTTTGTTTTCATATGAAAAAGGCAGAGACGCGAACTATTATAGAGATATAAAGCAAATAAATACAAGCCGACGTAATATGTCGAAAAAGGAAAGGAGCAAGGCGGAAGTGGTATGCATGGATGCAGGAATAGAAGGTGCAGCAATGGAAGGATATCTTTACGATTATGTTCATTTCAACATTACTCCAAGTCCAAGTCCTTTATTTGATCAACCAGCGGACTATATAACTCTTCCTAAACTATATGAACCAATCATTAATAACAACAGCACAAATAGAGGTGTAACTGCAAATGGTGTTCTTTTAGCCGAAGAAACAAACAAAAAAACACGTAAAAAAATGAATGTTGATACGGGAGAAATTATGCGTGTTGCTGGAAGAATTCTTATTGGTATTGCAGTATCGGGATCAGGAACTCCAATACGGCGATAAATTTGGTCAATTCAAATGAGTTGTTACTTTTAATCCGAACAGAGTTATTAGGATATTGAAAGATGGCTTTTTACTCATGCCCTACTTATACAGTTCAGAAAATTATCTATGATGGTTTAACCCCTTTCACCGGAAGTCTTATTTCTAATGATGGGGATAATAATGTCAAGTCTGTTTGGGTAAATGAGGTTTCTCCGAACAAAATTAAGCTTTACCATTACTCTTTTTAGATTTTAAATTAGCATTATAGCGATGACCTATTTTCTCCTTAAATTGGTGTGGACTTTGTAATTTCTTTGGCAAACTATTTGCTTTGTACTAAAAGAAATTAATAACTTTGACTAAACATGAAAAAAGTATTCACCATATTAATAGTTGGCTTAACGTTGCTGTCCTGTGCTCAAACGAAAGAAACAGGAAGTCAAGATGTTCCGCCACCACCCGTTGCTCCATTAGTCGACAAGACGGATGTGCCACAAGGAAATGGAACAGTAACCTTGGTGGATGTCTTACAAGACGATTCTTTGTTCGCTTCTATTAACAAAGGATACTGCTTTGGAACATGCCCTGTTTTTAAACTGAAAATCTATAACAGCGGTCACGTTTCTCTGGAAGGAATTAAAAATATTGATCAAATTGGTTTTTTCAGTGCTAGGATTAACCAGGTGAAAATGGACACATTTTCTGATATGGCTAAGCAAATAGATTACATGAACTTAAGCGATGAATACGACAATAGGTATGTATCAGACCTCCCTGAAACTAATACTTCTATTGTCATTGATGGTAAACGAAAAACAGTGAGAAAGCGGTATGATTATCCCCGTTCAATTTTAGCTTTTGAAAAGCTCTTCATGAAGTTATTGGATGAAGTAAAATGGGAGAAAGTACCCGAGTAGTGATACTCTTCTAAAAAAAACTGAACAAATTAATGTGCCTCTAGCCAGTTGTCGGCGACTTCCATTTCAACATCTAAAGGAACAGCCATTTCAACTGCCGATTCCATTTCGTGTTTTACCAATTTTTGAAGAATATCAATCTCACTTTTGTGAACATCAAAAACCAATTCATCATGAACTTGCAATAACATTTTTGATTTTAAATCTTTCTCTTTCATCACTCCATGGACACCAATCATTGCAAGTTTCACAACATCCGCCGCAGATCCTTGAATTGGAGCGTTAACAGCATTTCGTTCTGCGAAACCACGAACAACGGCATTCGCTGAATTAATGTCTTTTAAATAACGCCTTCGTTTCATGATAGTTTCCACAAATCCTTTGTCTCGAGCTGATTTAATAGCGCCATCCATGTAGTCTTTTATCGTTGGATACTGCTCAAAGTAACTGTCAATAATTTGCTTGGCTTCCTTCCGAGATATTCCTAAGTTTTGTGCTAATCCAAAAGCAGATTGTCCATAAATAATTCCAAAATTGACCGCCTTAGCAGAACTTCGTTGATCTTTAGTCACTTCTTCTAATGGAATTCCATACACTTTTGCCGCGGTGGCAGCGTGAATATCCAAACCGTCATTAAACGCCGCAATCATATTTTTATCTTTACTCAATGCCGCAATAATACGCAACTCGATTTGAGAATAATCTGCCGCCATTAACTTAAAGTCTTCTCCACGAGAGATAAATGCTCTTCTGATTTCCTTTCCTTTATCGGTACGAATTGGAATGTTCTGTAAGTTAGGGTTGTGAGAGCTCAATCGCCCAGTTGCTGCAACCGTTTGCATGAAACTCGTATGAATTCTTCCATCAACCTCATCCATCATTGTCGGTAAAGGATCAACATACGTACTTTTTAATTTTCTCAATTGACGGTACTCCAAAATCATCGGTATGATAACATGCGTATGTTTTAGTTTCTGCAGCACATCTTCTCCTGTAGCGTATTGCCCTGTTTTAGTTTTCTTGGCTTTAGAAGAAATCTCCATTTGTTCAAAGAGAACTTGTCCCAGTTGTTTAGGAGAGTCAATATTAAAATCGACACCTGCTTCTTCTTTGATTGATTTTTCCAATTCAATGAGCGATTCGCCCAATTCAATGGAGTATTTTTTTAACCCTTCGTCATCAATTGCTATTCCTTCTTGCTCCATTGATTTTAATACTTCAACCAATGGCATTTCTATGTTGTAGAATAAATCTTTTAGGTGATCCTTTTGAATTTCTGGTTCAAAAATAGCTTTCAGTTGAAAGGTAATATCCGCATCTTCACAGGCGTAATCCGCAACTTCCTCCGGAGCTAAGTCTGCCATTGTCTTTTGGTTCTTCCCTTTTTTCCCAATTAATTCTACAATAGCTACTGTTTTGTAGTTTAAAAACTTTTCTGCGAGAATATCCATGCCATGCTTTGCTTCTGGATTGATCAAATAATGAGCAATCATCGTGTCAAATAGAGGCGCGAGAACACTTATCCCATAACGATTAATTACCTTAATGTCATACTTGATGTTGTGGGCAATTTTTTCAATTTTTTGCGATTCAAAAAATGGACGAAACTCTTCCACTATTTTTTTTGCGTCATCAAAATTATTTGGTGTAGCAACATAGAAGGCCTCTCTCGCCTTGTAGGAGAAAGAAATTCCAGTAAGGTTTGCGTGAAGAGCATCCAGTCGGTCAGTTTCAGTATCAAAACAAACCGATTTTTGTTTCATCAATAATTCCAACAGCTCTTTCCGTTCTTCTGGTTGAGTTATAAGATGGTAGCTAGGCTTTTCTGTTGCAATTGTTTTACAATCTGACGTTTCAGCAGGTGTTTGTTCTTCCACTAGACTTTGAGTGCCAAATAAATCCATTTGACCGCTCGGTGAAGCTGCTGGTGCATTGACTACGATGTCCTCTCCAAGAACTCTTCGAGCTAAATTTCTAAATTCTAATTCCGTGAAAACTGCTTTTATTTTATCCGGATTGCTGTCGCATGTTTTGAGCTCTTTTTCATTTAACTCCACATCAATATCTAAGATTATTGTCGCAAGTTGTTTCGATAGAATCCCTTGCTCTGCAAAATTTTCAACGTTTTCTTTTTGCTTTCCTTTTAATTTATCACTGTTTTCAATGATTCCTTCAACTGATCCAAACTGCTTCAATAATTTCGAAGCCGTTTTTCCACCAATTCCTGGTATTCCTGGTATATTATCAGCAGCATCACCTTGTAATCCAAGCACGTCAATTACTTGCAAAACATTCTCCACATCGAATCGTTCTAAAATTTCAGGAACCCCCCAAACTTCTGCGGGTTTGCCTCCTCGTCCTGGACGAAACATAAATGTTTTATCAGAAACCAATTGACCAAAATCCTTATCAGGTGTCATCATGTATGTTATGAATCCTTCCTTTTCTGCTTTCTTCGCAAGACAGCCTATAACATCATCAGCTTCATAGCCATCCACTTGAATGATTGGAATATTGAAAGCAGAAATAATGTCCTTAATCGGCTGAACCATTGAAATTATTCCTTCTGGTGTTTCATCTCGATGAGCCTTGTATTCTGGATAGTCTTCTTTACGTGTTTTTGAACCTCCTGGAGGATCGAAAACTACTGCAATATGTGTTGGTTTCTCGTTTTTTAAAATTTCAATTAAAGAAGTCGTAAATCCAAAAGCGGCTGATGTATTCTGTCCTTTAGAATTTATTCTTGGATTCTTCGCAAACGCAAAATAAGCACGGAAAATAAGTGCAAATGCATCGATGAGAAAGAGTTTTTTATCGGTATCTTGAGAAATCATTGACGTTGACTATTGTTGTTAGTTATGAACGATAAGTGTTAAGTTTTGAATCTCATTTGTTCATGTTATTCTTAGCAGTAATAATACTACTTTTTAGCATAAGGAGAATCTCTGTAGCGTTATTTTTCATTAATGAAAATACCGGGTCGTTGATGTAATTAGTTTCTTTCAATAATTCTAACCAATAAATAGATTCATCACATTCTTTTTGAGAAATGGACAATTTATGAATAAAGTCCTTTGTTGATTGAGCGTTTCTTGACTCTCTAATGTTTGCTCCTACAGAAGTACTTGATCGCAAAAGTTGTTTGCTAAGAACGAACTCTTTCTTACTGACTAAATGTTTGTAAAGATTAACACCACTGATAGCAAAGTCAAAACTTTTGTCTTTTAAATTCCTTTTACTCATCGTTTTAGGTTGTTTCCTATTTAAGCTAAGAATAATTATTAATTGAAACAAGACCGAGCTAAACTAAATCATTCGTTTTCAACTTAAAACTCCACACTTATCACTAACGAGCTTGCGAGTCATCTACTTCCAACTACTTCCGTCCTTCTCGTCTTTGACAACTATACCAGCTGCAGCTAATCCATCTCGAATTTTATCCGATGTTCCCCAATCTTTATTCGCACGGGCCTCTTGTCTTAAATCAAGGACTAAATCCATTACTGGAGCAAGTTTATTATCAGCGCCAGAATCAGCGTTTTTAATTCCCAATACACCTTGAACAAAACCTAACATTGCCTCAGTTAAGGAAGCTAAATCCATTTTTGAAATTGTTGCTTTTTTATCATTAACTGAATTAATGAACTTAACAGCTTCGAAAAGATTTGCAACTAAAATAGGGGCATTAAAATCATCATCCATTGCAGCGTAAAATGAATTGATCAATTCATTAACATCCAAAGATGACTCAGCAGAAGCTTCTAACTTTTCAAGTAAAGAAACCGCTTCCATTAACTTGTTATACCCTTTTTCTGCTGCAACTAATGCTTCAGAAGTAAAATCTAACGTGCTTCGGTAATGTGCTTGCATCATGAAAAAACGAACAACCATTGGGTCAAATGCTTTTTCCATAAAAGTGTTGTCGCCTGAGAACAATTCTTCAGGTAGAATTGAATTCCCAGTAGACTTACTCATTTTTTTACCGTCCAAAGTCAACATGTTTCCATGTAACCAATATTTTACGGGTGAAAGTCCAGATGCTGATGTTCCTTGCGCAATTTCACATTCATGATGAGGGAATTTCAAATCCATTCCTCCACCGTGTATATCGAATTGTTCGCCTAGATATTTTGAGCTCATCGCTGAACATTCTACGTGCCAGCCTGGAAATCCAAGGCCCCAAGGTGAAGGCCATTTCATTAAATGTTCATCTGATGCGTTTTTCCAAAGTGCAAAATCTAAGGGTGCACGCTTTTCCGTTTGGCCATCTAATGTTCTAGTATTGGAAATCAGGTCTTCTATTTTTCTGCCAGAGAGTTCACCGTATGGATGTGTTTCGTTGTATTTTTCGACATCAAAGTAAACAGAACCATTGGCTTCATAAGCAAAACCTTTATCAATGATTTTTAGAACTAATTCGATTTGTTCAATGATGTGTCCTGTTGCAGTTGGTTCAATATTCGGAGGAATGTTGTTGAATTGCTCCAAAACCTTATGAAAATCAACGGTATACTCTTGAACGATTTCCATTGGTTCAAGCTGTTCCAAACGCGCTTTCTTAGAAATTTTGTCTTCGCCTTGATCCGCATCATCAACCAAATGTCCTACATCAGTAATGTTACGCACGTAACGTACCTTATAGTCAATGAACCGAAGATATCTAGCAACAACATCAAAAGATATGAATGAACGACAATTTCCTAAGTGGACATTACTATAAACCGTAGGTCCACAGACATATAGTCCAACAAGCCCCTCGTTTAAAGGTTCAAAGATTTCTTTCTTTCCTGAAAGAGTATTGTATACGTTTAAGTTACCTTTTCTTAAGCTCATAGAATTTGACTGTAATATATAAAGTAAAAATACTTTAATTCGAGTATTGATTTTTCGTTTTGAGCAAATAATAAATATTCACAACTAATATCGCACAATTGGTAATAATAATTGGAATGGAATTTAGCATAACACCGTACCAAACAAATAAGCCACAACCGACAATGTTAACCATCCTCAGATTTGTCATTTTCTTCATTAAAAATGACAACAAAACAAATAATGACGCTGCGTATCCAATATATTCAATAAAATTCGCCATTATAATTTCTTAATCCCTAACTCTTTCATTTGTTCTTCGTTTAATGGAGAAGGTGCATCAATCATGACATCTCTACCACGATTATTTTTAGGAAAAGCGATATAGTCTCTAATAGATTCTGCCCCGTCCATCGTTGCAACTAATCGGTCAAGTCCGAAAGCCAATCCACCGTGAGGAGGAGCTCCATATTCGAATGCCGACATTAAGAAGCCGAATTGAGCTTCTGCTTCTTCTTTTGAGAATCCTAATAAGTCAAACATTCTTGCCTGAAGTTCTCTATCATGAATTCTGATAGAGCCACCACCTAATTCAACTCCATTCATGGCTAAATCGTATGCGTTAGCACGAACTTTACCAGGGTCAGTATCAATTAAATTCATGTCTTCCGGTTTTGGAGAAGTAAACGGATGATGCATCGCATGATAACGGTTGGTTTCTTCATCCCACTCTAACAATGGAAAATCAATTACCCATAATGGCTTAAACACATTTGGATTTCTCAATCCGAGTTCGTCGCCCATGTGCAATCTCAACTCACCCATTTGCTTGCGAACTTTCTCCAAGTCGCCGCTAAGAACCAATAATAAATCACCAGGCTTAGCATTAGCTACTTGAGCCCACTCTGCAAGGTTTTCTTGAGAATAAAATTTATCTACAGATGATTTATAAGTTCCATCTTCATTGCATTTAAGATAAATCATCCCTTTCGCTCCAATCTGTGGTCTTTTTACCCAATCGGTTAACTTGTCAAGCTGTTTTCTTGTGTATCCAGCACAATCTTGTGCGTTAATCGCTAGGACTTGCTCAGCTTCATCGAAAATCCCAAAACCTTTCCCTTTTGCCGCTGAGTTTAAATCAACAAACTCGAGAGCAAAACGAATATCTGGTTTATCTGAACCATATTTTTCCATGGCCTCAGCATACGTCATTCTAGGAAATGTTGCGTCCAATTCTACACCACGAACTTCACTAAAAAGATGTTGAATCATCCCTTCGAAAGTAGTTAGAATGTCTTCTTGCTCAACAAACGCCATTTCGCAATCAATTTGTGTAAATTCTGGTTGGCGGTCAGCGCGTAAATCTTCATCTCTGAAACATTTTACGATTTGATAATATCTATCGAAGCCAGAAACCATTAACAATTGCTTAAATGTTTGTGGAGATTGTGGTAAAGCATAAAATTCTCCTTCGTTCATTCTGCTTGGAACAACAAAGTCTCTTGCTCCTTCAGGAGTTGACTTTATTAAAATTGGTGTTTCAACATCTAAAAAACCTAGGGTGTCTAAATATTTTCTGGTTTCTAATGCTACTTTATTGCGCAATAATAATTTTTGCTGAACAGGATTTCTTCTAAGGTCTAAATATCTGTATTGAGCACGGATTTCATCTCCGCCATCTGTTTCATTCTCAATGGTGAAAGGAGGTGTTTTAGAACCGTTCAACACTGTAATTTTAGAAACCCTTATTTCTATTTCTCCAGTAGGTATTTTTGTGTTTTTACTTGAGCGTTCAATAACTTCTCCTTCAATTTGAAGCACGAATTCCCGTCCTAGTTTTCTAGCTTCCTCGCACACCTTCGCGTCCTCATCCATATTGAAAGCTAATTGTGTAATCCCATAACGGTCGCGCAAATCAATGAACGTCATACCACCCAAATCACGTGATTTCTGCAACCACCCAGAAAGCGTTACTGTTTGTCCAATGCTCGAAGGGCGTAATTCGCCGCATGTATGTGATCTGTACATAGAATTAAATTATTAGGTCACAAAGATAAAGAATTTAGCGCGTTATTTAACTTTAGAAACAAGTAAAAGTCGTAGCTTTTTAAGCCTTGAATTGCGCCCATATTACCGTCCATAATAATTTAGTGAGAAATACTTTAAGTTTCTTCCTATATTGTTCAAAAAAAGTAAGAGTGGAGACAATTCTAGAAATAAATGGTTTATCAAAATCGTATAAAGACGTTAAAGCTTTAAACCAGTTGACCCTAAAGGTTGAAAAAGGAATGGTGTTTGGTCTTTTGGGGCCAAATGGAAGTGGTAAAACAACGACTTTAGGCATTCTACTTGGTGTCATTCGTCAATCAAAGGGGACATATTCTTGGTTCAATAATGGTGATGCTACTGAGAATAGAAAAAGAATGGGTGCACTTTTGGAAACGCCCAACTTCTATCCTTACCTTTCGGCAGTGAGAAACTTGGAGATTGTAGCAAGAATAAAAAACTTAGACAGTCCAACTCAGCGAATTGAAAAAGTGTTAACAGAAGTTGACCTCATCGGGAGAAAAAATTCGAAATTCAAAACTTTTTCTTTAGGAATGAAGCAACGCTTGGCAATTGCCAGCGCATTATTGAATGACCCAGAAATACTCGTTTTGGATGAGCCAACAAATGGATTAGACCCTCAAGGAATCGCAGAAATCAGGGAGCTAATTAGAACCATTTCTAAAAGTGGAAAGACTATTGTTATTGCCTCTCATATGTTAGATGAAATTGAAAAAGTGTGTACACACGTTGCAATCTTGAAGTTTGGGCAATTGATCAAGCAAGGCCCAATAGAGAATATTATCGGGAGTGATAACTTTATCATGCTTGGAGCTGAAAATATGACTGCTCTTAAATCAATCATTGACAGCGAAGATAGTTTAGCCGTTTATAAGACTTTTGAAAAAGAAATTATTGTTAGCGTTCCAGTAAATACAACTCCAGAGATGATTAACACGCTTTTTTTTGATAAAGGAATTGTACTTTCAAAACTAGGAACACATACAGAAAGTTTAGAAACACAATTTTTAGAGATCGTAAAAAAATGATGCACTTATTAAAAATAGAATACAGCAAACTTCGTTATTACAGAACATTTTGGGTAATGCTTTTTATTTATGCGTTAATGGTTCCGTTGGCCTTAATGGGGATTGCCTCGTTTGAACTGCCGCCGATTTTTAGAGGAACAGACAATTTGACATTTCCAACAGTTTGGAATTTTGTAACTTACGTGGCCAGCATTTTTAACATGCTGCTTGGTATTCTTGTGGTACTTTTAGTGACCAATGATTTTAATTTCAGAACATTTAAGCAGAACATAATTGATGGCTTGAGCAAGCAACAAGTGATTCTATCAAAGTTTATAATGATTCTCGTTTTGGCTTTTACTGTTGCTGCCTACACGGCAATATTAGCAATTGTTTTTGGTTATTTCTACACCGACGAATTAACATTAATGTTTGATGAATTCCACTACATTGGAATCTACTTCGTACAGACATTAGGTTATTTCACTTTAGCTTTTTTATTGGCAATTCTTTTGAAAAGACCCGCATTGTCTATTGTGATTTACGCTGTATTGTTCGTGTTTAAGTTTATTTTTTACTTGGCTTTAGGGTCCACTGTGGCTCAATTTATTCCCGTGAATGTGTTTGCGGGCTTAACACCTTTTCCAATTCTTCAGGCGCAAATTGAAATGTTGGATGCCCAGCAACAAAGTGAATTCGCGTTGGTAATTTCACAATCAATTAGAACTGCTGTCGCTGTTGGTTATATTGGGATATTTGTAGTAATCTCTAACCTTATTCTAAAAAAGAGAGATCTGTAATTAAAAAGACGAATCACTTTAGAAAAAATTTACAAAGGAATATTCCCATGTTTTTTCTTTGGTAACGTCTCTGCTTTATTTTCTAACATTTTAAATCCAGCAATTACCTTTGCTCTTGTTTCTTCAGGGAGAATAACATCGTCAATAATTCCTCTTTCTGCCGCTCGATAAGGATTCGAGAACATCTCAGCATATTCCTGTTCTTTTTCTAAAAGTTTTGCGGCTGGGTCTTCAGCTGCTTTAATTTCTCTTTTAAAGATAATTTCTGCAGCGCCTTTTGCTCCCATAACGGCAATTTCAGCAGTTGGCCATGCAAAATTAAGATCGGAACCAATACTTTTTGAATTCATTACATCAAATGCACCCCCGTAAGCTTTCCGGGTAATTACAGTGATTCTTGGAACAGTCGCTTCTGCAAAAGCATACAATAATTTTGCGCCGTTGGTAATAATACCACGCCACTCTTGGTCTGTCCCTGGCAAAAATCCCGGGACATCCTCAAATACTAATAAGGGAATATTAAACGCATCACAAAAACGAACAAATCGTGCTCCTTTTCTAGATGAATCAATGTCTAATACACCTGCCATAGAAGCTGGTTGATTCGCAACAACACCTAATGTTCGTCCTTCAACTCTTGCAAAACCAACAACGATGCTTTTTGCAAAATCTTTATGCACCTCACGAAATGAATTATCATCAATTGTAGCCTCAATTATCTTTCTAATATCATATGGCATTTGGCTGTTCTCTGGAAGAATTGAACCAATTGTGCTCAATTTTGAAACTTTAAACTCAAATTTTGAAGGTTTCGGTGCTAATTCGTTACAATTTTGTGGCATGTAGGTAATTAGTTCCCGAACTTGCTTAAGGGCTTCTATATCATTTCCTGCCGTAAAATGATTCACACCAGATTTCTCAGCATGCGTTTTTGCTCCACCTAATTCTTCAGAAGTAACTTCTTCATGAGTAACAGTTTTCACAACGTTTGGCCCTGTAACAAACATATAAGAAGTGTCTTCTACCATTAGCGTAAAGTCCGTTAATGCTGGAGAATATACTGCTCCACCTGCACATGGGCCCATAATAACACTCAATTGTGGAATTACTCCAGAAGCACGAGTGTTTCTATAGAATATATCGGCGTAACCTGCTAAAGAAACAACGCCTTCTTGAATTCGAGCACCTCCTGAATCATTCAATCCAATAATAGGAGCGCCGTTTTGCATTGCTAAATCCATCACACGACAAATTTTTGCTGCATGAGTTTCTGAAAGAGACCCGCCTAAAACAGTAAAATCTTGAGAAAAAACATAAATCAACCGTCCATGAATCTCTCCGAAACCAGTAACGACTCCATCTCCGGGGATTTTGTTTTTTTCCAATCCAAATGAAGTAGACCTGTGTTCAACAAATTGTCCGATTTCATTAAAAGTTCCTTCATCTAAAAGTAAAAAAACACGTTCTAGTGCCGTTAATTTACCTTGTGAATGTTGACGATCTACTCGTGCTTGCCCTCCTCCTAATTTTGAGGATTCTCTCTTTGCTTTAAGTTCTTGATTCTTGTCCATAATCTTCGAATTGGTGTGGCGCATTAATACCACTTCTTAACAAAGATAATTTTATTCTTAGAAATTGAAAAGAATTACAAAATAGTCCGCAGGTTAATTATAGTCTTTTACCAAACCCAACGACCATTTGTAAATAAGCACCAATATGCTCTCTATTGCCTAAATGCTCTTCTTTATCATAGAACACATTAAATCGAAATTTAATGTCTGGACTTGCAATATAGGCCAAACTAGATACAATAGAATAATCAAAATAATCTTGGTCATGATTCATTCCCTTATAAAAACCGATATATTGACAGATGCCAACAGCTAACCTGGAACTTATTGAGAAGTCTAGGCTGTTATTGACGAGTGCGGCAAAAGAGGTTAGTCCAGATGCATAAGAGTTTTGACCTATGGATAATTGATTTCCGAATTTGAAGCTTTCTTTCATCTTAATGGTGTGTTGAGCACCAATACGTGCTACCAAAAGAGTGCTGTCTAAATTATATTGATCTCTAATGTTGCCGACTATTACAAAAAAGTTTATTTCTTTTTGTGAATATGTAGGTCTTCCGATATTAGCGATAGCTAAAAATGTGTTTTGATATTTAACGTCGCCTCCAGATAAGGACAAATAATTAATTGAATCTTCTCTAGAAGTACCCATATACATTAGAGTTCCCTGAGAACCAGCTCCATTAAATAACCAGCCGCCACTTGATAATTGCAAGGTAATATCCCAGCGGTTTTCAGGGTTTTTTATAATTGGTGAACGATATACAGTTCCGAGATCCCACCAAAAACCGAAATCTCTAACCTGAAGAGAGTTCCTATTCATAAAATTGGCTTCGCCATCCATTCTCGGATTTCGCCCATATTCAAGTCTTCTATTCCCGACCCATATATTTCTCCGGCTTTTCTTAGTTCCAAATCCAATCCAATTATCCATAAGGCGCAGCTGAACTGCACCAGAATTGTTTGTCCTAAAATAAAAAGGATCATAGTCTAAGGACAAGGCAAAACAAGCGTTTCGAACCCCAAACTTTCTGATATACCCTTTTTGCAAAGTTTTCCCTGATCTAAAAAAAGCCTGAGTTACCACTCTATTTCTAATGCCTTTAGCTGCTGCATTAAAATTAATTTTGTCTCCATCAAAAAAACCCCCTCCATGGAGATTTAACTGCGTATAAAGAAATGCCTTTTGAGGCTTTGTAAACTTTATAGAAGTTTGACTGAATGATGAGAGAATGAAAAGTTGAAAAACCCCAACTAAAAATAACCTAATTAACATGATAAAAAAAATTAATAATTAAATAATCTACGTCTTACTCTTAGCTTTTCAACAAAATCATTGGGTAGTTTAACTTGAGCCATCCATACAGGTATTATTCTTTCATAAGAAAGTACATGTATATTTATTTTCTCATAGGAAATGTCATCAAATGAAACATAAAATTTTTCAACCCCTTTAAATTGATTATTTACCCATTGACCTGTTTTTTTATCCACCAAATACAAATATGGTTTTCTGTGATTTTCATATTGAGTTGGGTCATAATTAATAGTGCTTGGTCTTGAATTATTTCTCATGTTCGTTGTAAAAGTATTAACCCCAAAAAGAAAACCACATAAAATTTGTTCATTCATAATTGAAAGGTCAACGTTTCCAACGACAATTTCATAAGGAGAATGCTCGCCTGTAAGTCTAATTTCGACAATCACTTCTGAATCTTTCATTTCAATGGTAGTAATTTTTACATCGTCTACCTGTTTTAACCACTGCACATAAAAAGGGCTTTGATTCTCCGCTTTATAAAAACCCCTATCTTGAAAACGTGTTAAAGGTAATTCCTCATCTAAAATAGAGGCATAATCGTAATTCTTATCCTCAGATAAAACGAGGCCAAACTGCTTTTTATAATATTCTTCAGGATCTAAAATCGAAATTTTACGTTTACTTTGGTGTCCTATTTCAATAATTTCTAGATCTAACTCTTTATCAAGAGGGCCCCTTAACAAATTAAAATCTATTTTAACTTCTTCTGCTTTTTTACTCAACTCATCATAAGATAAATTAAAAAGCTCATCATCAACATGCGGGTTATAGTACTTAAGAAGTTTCATGTAGAATTCCATAGGGACATTAAACCAACTGTGCGCGAGGATTCTTCTTTGGTTCAAATAATTGTCACTTTTTTTTCTTTTTTTAAAGTCGGTATAATCTTCGCTATCCAACACAAATTCCCATTTTGTAGGCTCAAGGCAGTTATTGACCAATTGAACTCGGTAAGCGCGATCTAATGCTTCATCATATTCCAGAGGGAGGTCTTGCGCCTTTTTTATAGAATATTCATTTCTCCATCCTCTAAATTGTACCCCAAAACGATTAAATTCTTCAGACAAGATTTCTGCATAAAGCATTTCGCCTTTACATTCGAGTTTGGGAATTAATTTTTTAACATCCGTCGCATCACAAACAATCTCATTACCCACCTTATCTATAAATGTAAACTTTAATCTTAACCCCGTTTTTTTAGATTCGGATGATTCTATTTTTACTTTAGTGAAAACCAGTATAGAATCACTTTTATGATAAAAAAGATCCTTCTCTCCAATATCATAACTATATGATTTACCTGGAGCAAAAGCCTCTATTTCATATAGAACATTAGTTGCGTCAGTATCATTAATGCTTTGCGCAAAGAAATAACTTTGAACAAATAAAAGAAAACAAATCGAAAGTGCTTTTTTCATAAAAATATAACTAATTATTAATCAGGCAAATGTATTAATATAATAATTATAATACAAATGAAAAAGGGTTTTCGAGAGGAAATGAAATTATTCAACGAAGACTATTCCACTTCGTAGCAAAAATGATTTTATTTCTTACAAATTGAAAAGAATTACGAAATATCAGAATAATTGGTCTAAAGAATTCAAGGGCTCGTCTAATTGATACATGAACATAACTGTTTAGATGAATAATTGTTATATCTTTAGAAAGCTAAACTATACAAAATGAATAAACTTTTACAATTAGGACTACTCATCCTATGCCTTTCAACGGGAGCAATTTCACATTCCCAAAGCATTAAAAATATTAAGCTTTCTTTTATTGAAATGTCTAAAAACAATATTGAGTCAATAGGTGTTTCTCAAATACAGGCAAACAATGCCAAATATTACAGTATCGACCTTCATCGTTTAAAAGAAGACTTAGATGGAATGATGCATAGAGAACATGAGAATAGTGGTTTTATTGCTCAAGTTTCATTTCCCCACCCGGATGGTACGTTTCATTTATACAATTCTAAGGAAAATAGTACAATGCATCCAAAATTAGCCGAAAAGTTTTCGGAAATAAAATCATATGATGGAAAAGGTGCTAATAATCAGGCTTTTGTGAAGTGGGATTTAACACCTCAAGGATTGCATGCAATGATTATGATACCAGGGGAAAGCACCATTTTTATCGACCCTGTTATCAAAGGAAATACGGAGTACTATATTGTTTATAGCAAAAAAGACTTTTTCTCAAACAAGTTTGCGGACTGTCAGTTTAATAGTGATGGTCATCCAATGAAGGAAAAGAATAAACCTGTGTCTGGAACTGTAAAATCTTTTGGCACATGTGAATTAAGAACGTATCGATTAGCGGTTTCGGCGACTGGTGAGTATACCGTTTTTCATGGTGGTACAATTGCACTAGCTCAAGCTGCTCAAGTGACAACAATGAATCGTGTAAATGGTGTTTTTGAGCGGGACATGGCAGTTACAATGGTAATTGTTGCGAATAATGACCTGCTTGTTCATACGAATCCTGGAACAGACCCTTTTACGAATGGAAATCCCGGAGCGATGATCAACGAAAATCAAACGGATGTAAACGCTCAAATTGGAAGTGCTAACTATGATATTGGGCATGTTTTCGGAACTAATAGTGGCGGCCTGGCTGGACTCGGGGTAGTTTGTAATAATACTCAGAAAGCAAGAGGTGTTACAGGAAGTGGCTCGCCGATTGGCGATCCATTTGATATCGATTATGTGGCGCACGAGATGGGCCATCAATTCGACTGTAACCATACGTTCAACAATTCATGCGGAGGAAATCGAAACGATGCAACAGCTGTTGAGGTTGGGTCTGGAAATACAATTATGGCTTATGCCGGGATTTGTGCTCCGAATTCACAAAACGCAAGTGATGACCACTTCTCAGGAAAAAGTCTTGAAGAAATGGGGGGCTTTGTAATTGGCGGTGGGGGAACATGTGCATCCTATACACCTCTCACAAACAATCCTCCAACCATTTCATCTACGAATGCAAATGTTTTTATTCCAATTAGTACTCCTTTTGCATTAACAGCTGTAGCCACTGATCCAGATGGAGATATTCTGACATATAATTGGGAACAAATGGACAACGCTATTAGCACACAACCCCCCGTTGCTACATCAACTGATGGCCCAAACTTTATCAGTAATCCATCCTTGGTAAGCCCTACTCGCTATTTTCCAGATCTTGGTGGTTTATATCCTGGTTGGGAAGTTTTACCTTCCGTGACCAGAACCATGAACTTTCGGGTTACGGTTCGAGACAATGCCTCGGGTGGTGCCTGTAATGATCATACGGATGTAACAATTACTTCGGATGCAGGATCAGGGCCTTTTATTGTGAACTATCCTTCAAACACTGGAATTACATGGGCCGGATTGAATTCTGAAACAGTGACATGGAGCGTTGCAAATACAGATGTGGCTCCGGTTGCATGTGCAAATGTTGATATTCTTTTGTCCACGGATGGAGGTTTGACGTTTCCTACCGTACTCGCTTCGAATGTAACTAACGATGGTTCACAAGTAGTTACGGTTCCCAATATTTCAACAACAACTGCAATTGTAATGGTTATTTGTTCAAACGGAACGTTTTATGACGTTTCTGACAACAACTTTGCGATTACGATGGCGACATTCGATTATACTTTGGCAACCACGCCTCCGAGTCTTAACATTTGTCAACCAAATGATGCAGTATACACTGTTGATATTGGTTCTGTTGGCGGATACAACGATCCTGCTTCATTATCTGTTTCAGGTGTTCCAGCTGGAGCAATTGCTAATTTTAGTGTCAACCCAGTAACACCTGTTGGACAGAGTGTTTTAACTATTTCCAATACCGTAGCAGCGGCACCGGGTCTATATACATTGACAATTACGGCGAGTAGCACCACAGGAGTCAAAACCAATGATGTTGATTTGATTATATCAAACGGTGCACCAACAGCCGTTACTTTGTTGGTGCCGACGAATGGTGGAATTGGAGTTACCATACCTACTGATTTTTCATGGACAGCTTCACCAGACATCGGAGTGACCTACGAAATAGATATTGCTAATGATGTGGGTTTTGCATCTATTGTAGACCAGGCGACGGGGATATTACTCCCGGCTTATAATTCAACAATTCTTGGAATATCAACAACATATTATTGGAGAGTTCGAACGGTTACGGGTTGCGGTCAATCAGCATGGAGCACAACATTCTCATTTACAACAAATAGCTGTAATACCTTTGCATCTACTGATGTTCCTGTGGCCATTTCAGCAACTGGAACACCAACCATAACTTCCACATTGACAATTCCTACGGGAGGAACAATTACAGATGTGAATGTATTTAACTTGACTGGTCAACATTCTTGGATCAATGATTTAACGGTTAGATTAACAAGTCCAAGTGGAACTTCAGTTATACTTTGGGCAGGAATCTGCAACAACGAAAATAATTTCGATGTTAATTTTGATGACGCGGCAGCTCCAGGTGCATTGCCTTGTCCACCAGTTGGAGGAGGTACTTATCAGCCAAACGGTCTGCTCTCAGCATTCAATGGGGAAAATCAAATTGGTGTTTGGACCTTGACCATTACAGACGCTGTCGATCAAGATGGTGGCTCGCTAAATAGTTGGTCATTGCAAGTTTGTTCAACACCCGATTGTAGTGCTCCTGATAATCCAACTATAACTGGATTAACTGAAATTTGCACTGGTGGAACAACAACACTTTCAATCGGATCAGGCAACTTAAATGACGCAGCAGATTGGGAATGGTATACTGGTGGCTGTGGAGTTACTTCTGCAGGTTCTGGGGTCTCAATAACAGTTACACCTGGTGGGTCAGAGGTTTATTATGTTAGAGGTGAGGGAGGGTGTGTTAACCCGGCAGCTTGTATTTCAGTATCGGTGAATGAGAATGGCGCACCTTCAAATGTGTCTCAAGTTTTACCTGCGGATGTTGCCACGGGTGTAGCGACCCCAACAATATTTACCTGGAATACAGCGCCTGAAGCGGGTGTAACATATGAAATAGATATTGCTACAGACCCTGGTTTCACATTAATTGCAGATCAGGCAACAGGTTTAGCGGTAGCTACATATTCATCCACAATCTTAGCAACAAGCCAGACATATTATTGGAGAGTGCGAGCTATTTCAGCTTGTGGTGTTTCAAGTTGGTCCGGAACGTACTCTTTCACTACAACCGGATGTTCAACATTAGCTTCTGTAGATACGCCTATTCTAATTTCAGCAATCGGAACACCAACTATCACTTCAATAATAAATATTCCTGTAGGAGGAACAATTAATGATGTGAATGTAATTGATTTAATCGGAACACACAGTCGTGTAAGAAACTTGATAATTACCCTACAAAGTCCGCTTGGAACAATCGTTACTTTAATGGATCAGCCATGTAATAATAGTCATAGTGACTTTGATGTTGATTATGACGATGGTGCCGCAACAGGAGTGCTTCCTTGTGCACCAATTGACGGTAATGCATACCAGCCAATTGGGTTGCTTTCTGACTTCAATGGTGAAGATGCTTTGGGAACATGGATTTTAACAATAGCTGACATCGCTAATAATAATGGCGGAGAACTGCTTACTTGGTCATTGGAAGTCTGTACAGACCCAATTTCCACTTGTCTTACTCCTGAACTCCCAATTACTTCAGGATCGGCTTCTATTTGCTTAGGAAGCACAACTACTTTATCCGTAGCTTCTGGGAACTTAAATGATGCAACTGATTGGACTTGGTATGAGACAGCTTGCGGAGGAACTCCGATAGGTATAGGTGCATCAATAGATGTGTCACCGACAACCAACACTTCATACTTTGTTCGAGGTGAAGGAGGATGTGTTGTTCCGGGAGCATGTTCTCAAGTTGATGTAATAGTTAATTCAATTTTTAACGAATCAGCAAGCGTTTCAATTTGCAATGGTGATTCATATGTTTTTGGAACACAAACATTAACAGCAGGAGGGTCATTTACTGAGTTGTTCAGTTCAACCGGGGGATGTGATTCAACCGTTGTATTAACATTAACTGTTAATCCTATACTCAATGAAACAGCAAGTGCTTTAATTTGTGATGGTGATTCATATATTTTTGGAACACAAACTCTAACAACAGGAGGGTCATTTACTGAGCTGTTTACTTCAGCAGGTGGATGTGATTCATTAGTTGTTTTAACATTAACAGTTAATCCTATATTCAATGAAACAGCAAGCGCTTCAATTTGTAATGGGGATTCATATATTTTTGGAACACAAACATTAACGGCAGCAGGGTCATTCACCGAGTTGTTTAGTTCAGTAGGTGGATGTGATTCATTAGTTGTTTTAACATTAACAGTTAATCCTTCATACAACGAAACAGCAAGTGCTACAATTTGTAATGGTAATTCATTTATTTTTGGGTCACAAACACTAACAACAGCAGGTTCATATACTGAATTGTTCAGTTCAATGCAAGGATGTGATTCGTTAGTTATCTTGACATTAGATGTTGTTACGGCATATAATGAAACCGCAAACGCTTCAATTTGTAATGGTGATATATACCCGTTCGGTGCTCAATCATTGACAACATCAGGAACATATACTGAGTTGTTTGCCTCTGCAGGAGGATGTGATTCATTAGTTATTTTAACATTGGATGTGATTCCGACATACACAACGACTGAAGCAGTATCAATTTGTGAAGGGGAAACATATACATTCCCTGATGGCGTAATGGGAGCGGTAACAGAAGCTCATATTAGTAGTCTTACAAGTGCAAGTGGATGTGACAGTACCGTTATAACTGCGTTAACTGTTAATCCTTCGTACTACATTAATGAATTTGCTTCGATTTGTGAGGGGTCAACATACACATTCCCTGATGGGTCATTAGGGGCATTACCTCAAACACAAACAAGTGCATTTACTACTAGTAATGGATGTGATAGTATAATTGTTACAACATTAATTGTGAATCTTCAATTTAATACAACACAATCAGTAACAATATGTGAGGGTGATTCATACATCTTCCCTGATGGTACTGTTTCTTCAACAGCTCAAGTTTACACAAGTTTGTTGTCGACAGCTAATGGATGTGATAGCGTCATTGTAACAACATTAATTGTGAATCTAATTAATAATGAAACAACATCTGTTACTATTTGCGCAGGAGAAACATTTACTTTCCCGGATGGATCAACTTCAACTGTGGCTCAAACTCAGACAAGTATTTTAACAAATATGAATGGATGTGATAGCTCCATCGTAACAATTTTATCTGTTCAATCTGTAGATGTCTCTGTTACTAATGAAGGAACAATATTAACTGCAAATCAAGTTGGAGGAGAATATCTATGGATTGATTGTGCAAATGGAAATACTCCAATAACAGGTGAAACAGGTGTTTCTTATGCACCAATATCAACTGTCGGAAATTATGCAGTAATAGTAACAGTGGGTTCTTGTTCAGACACTTCAGCTTGTATATTAGTTGATCAAACTGGAATAGAAGAGCTTATTGAGCAAGGAGTTATGATTTATCCTAATCCTGCCAGTAATGCTGTCAACATTGAATGGTCTTCCGATATTGATTTTGTCGAAATAACAGACTCTAGAGGCCGGTTATTAAAAAAAGTAGAAATCTTTAATCAAAAGAAACTGCTTCTTGATATCACTGAATTTGCCAAAGGAGTCTATTTTATTCATTTGGAAAGTGAACAAGGTCGAGTCGTTTATGATATAATTAAGCATTAATTTAAAAAATGCGCACAGTCAATTGTGCGCATTTTTGATTTTAAATGACCTAAGTAGCAATTCTTAGAATAAATAATACCTTTGCTATGAGTCAAAATTAATGAGTTCAAAAAAGAAAATAGCAGTTATTGGTGGCGGAAGTTGGGCTACAGCTATTGTCAAAATATTGTGCAATAATGTAGAGTCGGTGAACTGGTACATGAGAAATGACGATGCCGTGCGGCATATTATAAAATTTCGACACAATCCTAATTATCTTCAATCTGTTGAGCTTGATCTCAATAAAATTACTGTGAGCACAAACCTCATTGAAATGATTAAGCCTGTAGACATTGTCATTATTGCTACTCCTTCTGCGTTTCTTGTGAAACTTTTCGAGAATTTCCCAAAGGAACTTATTCAAGGCAAAGTTGTCTTTTCAGCTGTTAAAGGAATAATCCCTGAGTATCACGCAATACCAGCTCGGTTTATTCATAAGACTTTTGATGTCCCTTACGATACTATTGGTATAATCAGTGGTCCGTGTCATGCAGAAGAGGTTGCACTTGAACGACTTTCTTACCTCACCATTGCTTGTCAAGAAGATGAAATTGCAGAGGAAATGTCTGACCTTTTATCCTGCCGGTATATTAAAACTACTTGCTCCGATGATCTGTTTGGAACTGAATTGTCCGCGGTTCTTAAAAACATTTATGCATTGGCTTCAGGAATATGTGCTGGACTTGGTTACGGCGATAACTTTCAAGCGGTATTGATTTCAAATGCGATTCAAGAAATAGAAAATCTAATTGATGAAATGAGCCCTATACATCGTGATGTTAAATCATCAGCGTATTTGGGAGACCTGCTCGTTACTGCTTACTCTAAATTTTCAAGAAATAGAACGTTTGGTTTTATGATAGGAAAAGGATACTCTGTAAAAACAGCGCAATTAGAAATGGATATGATTGCAGAAGGATACTATGCAACAAAGAGTGTCATGGAAATCAAGAAAAAGTTTGATGTTGACATGCCAATCGTTGAGGCTGTTTATAACATCGTTTATGAAAAAATCTCCCCAGTAATTGAGATGCGAATTCTTACAGATAAGCTTACCTAATGAAAGTTTTTAAATTTGGTGGTGCATCGGTCAAAAATGCAGATGCTATCAAGAACGTGGCGCGAATAATTTCACTTTACCCTAATGAAAAAATTGGTGTCGTTATTTCTGCAATGGGAAAAACAACCAATGCTTTAGAACAAATAGCTAGTGATTTTTTAGCAAGTAATTGGAATTCCTTTGAGGAACGAATTCATTTGCTTGAGGCGTTCCATCTTGAAATTATTGATTGCTTGATAAAAGAAAAAAATAATGCAATTTTCTCGGAGGTTGAAACTATCTTTACAATAATTAAAGAGTTAAAGAATTGCCAACAATCCAAATCAAGAGCATATTACTATAGCAAAACTGTTGCGCAAGGAGAGGTTTTGTCTACCAAAATTATCAATGCTTTCTTAATTCAAGAAAATTTTAAATCAAAGTGGATTGATGCGGGACAGATTATTAAAACAGAGAATAAATATTTAGAAGCAAACATTGATTGGTTAGTTACGGAAAACCATTTTTTAGACAAATTCATTCCTGAGTTTAGAAGGAATGATATTCTGATCACTCAAGGTTTTATGGGAAGAAATCAAGCGAATGAGTTAACAACCTTGGGCAGAGAAGGATCCGATTTTTCTGCTGGAATTATCGCCTATTGTTGCAATGCCGAGAGCGTTACGATTTGGAAAGATGTGCCTGGAATGTTAAATGCTGACCCAAAATGGTTTGAAAACACCGTTAAATTGGATAATATTTCGTTTAGAGAAGCGATTGAACTTTCTTATTATGGAGCATCTGTAATTCATCCTAAAACAATAAAACCTCTTCAAAACAAAAATATCCCACTCTATGTTAAATCCTTTGTCAATCCAGAAAAAGAGGGAACAACAATACACTCTTGCACCTCAAAAGATCATTTAGTCCCTTCCTTTATTTTTAAAGAAAATCAAATTTTATTTTCCGTTTCTCCAAAAGATTTTTCGTTTATAGAAGAAGAAAACCTAAGTGACATTTTTAGAAAATTATCCGCTATGGATGTCAAGATAAATGTGATGCAAAATTCTGCGTTGAACCTTTCTATTGTTCTTGACAAGCAAAGAATTAAATTGTCAGAGTTTCTTAAAATAATGGGAGAATCATATATAATTAAGTACAATGATGACCTTCAGTTGATTACAATTCGCCATTATGACCAAGCAACAATCGACGAACTCACTGCTAATAAAGAAGTTATTCTACAGCAATTAACAAGAGATACTGCTCGATTTCTTGTGAAAATGAAATAGAATACCCTGAAAAGGTGATTGCTTTAGCATTCTCAAAGATGTATATTTGTAATCATTCTAAATAGTGAGCAGACTTTTATCAAATATCAAAATCGGCGAAAAGGTTATCATTCGCAAATTGAAGGATTCATCTTTCAAGGTAAAAATGATGGAAATGGGCTTACTTGAGGGAAAACAGTTGGAAGTTTTGTTCAGAGCGCCACTAGGAGATCCGATTGCAATTGATGTCAGTGGATATACACTTTCTTTAAGAAAAGACGAAGCAGCTTTTATTACCGTTAATGCTTTAAGCGATATCTAGAATGAAAATCGCTTTACTAGGCAATCCTAATACAGGAAAGAGTTCTGTGTTCAACATGTTAACCGGACTCCGACAACATGTTGGAAATTTCCCAGGAATCACCGTCGATAAAAAAATTGGTGAAATAGCTCTTGAGAACGAAAAGCATGAATTAGTTGATTTCCCAGGAACATACAGTCTTTATCCAAGGTCTAAAGATGAAGAGGTTGTTTTCAATAGTTTATGTGACGAAGAGAATCTTGATTATCCGGATGCAATAATAGTTGTTGTAGATGCTTCTAATTTAGAACGAAATTTATTGTTTTTTAGCCAGGTTTATGACCTTCAAATCCCAACAGTTCTTTTGTTGAACATGACGGATTTGGCAAAAAAACAGAATAAAAAAATCAACATAGAGCAGCTTGCGTTGATTTTTCCGGAGGCAACAATTGTAGAGGCAATCGCAAGAGTTAAAAGTGGAAAAAATGCTGTTTTATCAGCCATTTCGAACTTAAAAGAAAGAAAGGGTCACGTCTTTAATGAAAACATCAATATTGCATCATCAAAAGATCTTAAAGCTCAAGAAAAAGACACCCAAAAAAGATTTAACATCATTAAAGAGTTAATACTAACTCTTGAGGTTGTATTAGAAAAAAAGGAACGCCCATCCAATAAATGGGATAGAATTCTTGTTCATCCGATATATGGATATTTAATTTTTGCGTTTATTCTTCTGATTATTTTTCAATTTATCTATGTTTTCGCCTCCATTCCCATGGATTTCATTGATGGAGCTTTTGCTTCTCTGAGTGTTTTGGTCTCGGGTGCTTTACCTGAAGGAATGCTTACCAATTTATTGACGGAAGGCATTATCCCCGGAGTCGGCGGTGTAATTATTTTTATACCACAAATTGCTCTCTTGTTCTTTTTCATCTCAATATTGGAGGAAACAGGCTATTTGTCGCGTGTCGTTTTTATTATGGATAAATTAATGCGGCCGTTCGGGTTAAATGGAAAAAGCGTTGTTCCTTTAATGTCCAGTGTGGCTTGTGCAATACCAGGAGTAATGTCGGCCCGAACGATTTCTGATTGGAAAGAAAGACTAATCACAATTATGGTTGCCCCATTAATGAGCTGCAGTGCTCGTGTGCCAGTATACACAATCTTAATTGCGCTGGTAATTCCAAATAGAATAGTACTTGGTTTTATCAACATCCAAGGACTTGTTTTATTTGGCCTTTATGCCCTTGGCCTTTTTTCTGCCCTTGGTGTTGCAATGATCCTAAAAATATTCATTAAGAAAAAAGAAAAAGGGTTTTTAATGTTGGAAATGCCTTCTTACAAAATGCCGAGACTCCAAAATATTGGTTTTACGGTTCTCGAAAAAGTAAAAATATTTGTCTGGGACGCAGGGAAAATTATTCTTTCAATCTCAATTATTCTTTGGTTTCTAGCAAGTTATGGTCCGAGTGATAGAATTAATACTGCCGTGAATCAAGCCAACATTGAGGCTTTTGAGTTGGGTTTTTCGAAAGAACAGACCAATCAAGCAGTCGCAGCGGTAAAAATAGAGAACTCTTATATTGGAATTTTAGGAAAAACAATAGAGCCGGTCATTGCGCCAATAGGTTATGACTGGAAAATCGGAATTTCTCTAATTACCTCCTTTGCTGCTCGTGAAGTATTCGTTGGTTCGATGGCAACTATTTATGCTGTTAGCGATAGCGGAGCAAAAAACAAGCCTCTTATTGAAAAGATGAGAAACGAAAAAAAATCAAATGGGAAGGCGGTGTTTTCATTGGCTACTGGAGTCAGTTTAATGGTTTTTTACGTGTTTGCAATGCAGTGTATGGCAACTTTAGCAGTTGTCAAGCGCGAAACAAAATCATGGACATGGCCCTTAATTCAAGTTGGATATATGGGGGGATTAGCTTATATTGGGGCATGGATTAGCTTCACATTACTTTCTTGAAAATGCAAAAAATAATTGTTTCCTGTATCATTCTGACTGCCATCATCTTTTTGGTAAGAAAATTTTACATCACGTTTTTTGGTAAGAAAGAAGGATGTGACAAATGTGGCTAAACTCGGAGTCTGTAGTTATTTCTTCCCTTTTATGAACTCATTCTATACTGGGACAATAATTCCATCTCTTTTTTAATAATTCTCGAAAGGATTCGAAAAGTTGTAAGACTAACGTATTTATTTAGAATCTATTTTAAATAATCGTTCTCAAACAAGCCTCTAGTAAGCGCTCTTAGTCCTCCATTCATCACAAAACACTAGATAGGCATCGATAAATGCCGGACAAATAATTTAGGTTTGAAGTCGTCGCTATTTAAGCTGTTTTCGATAAACAGTCTGTTTTTCTCATTAGACGGCCATTTTTTAAAGATAAAGAGAAAAATATCAAATAATTTAAGTAAATTGGGTAATATTGATCTCATTAAGCTGAGACGAATTAAAATTAAGATAATAATCATTCAAAGTAGTTGATCAATTATTATCAATAACCGAAACTATGAAACTAACACTCGCAATATTGTTGTTAAGCACAATAGGATATTCTCAAGAATGGTCCAAAGAACAAATTGATGTTCTCGACAAGTATGAACTTGTAAAAACGGATCATCGCGGTATTCATTTCTCAGCTAACGAAAATGAAAAGCTGAGTTTTTCGACACTTAATGAGGCTCTAGAACACTTTCTTACATTAAAAATTAATACTGATCTATTAACTGTTTATGTTCAGTCTTTTCCTACAGGGCTTGAGTTGAAAGAGAAAAGCATTGGTATTAAAGCCATTGTGGAGGCATATATTCAAATTAACAAATAAGGCATGAATTATTTACTTTCCCAAAAAGACGCTGTTATTAAGCATCCGGCGTTCTTTTTTACAATTGCTTCAATGATTCTTTTGTTTTTTACTGCCAGTAATTCTTTTGGAATGGGTGGCGGAGGAGGTCTTAATTGTGGCGATAATGGTTATACTTCTATGCCTAATAACGGAAGTACTTCTGCTCAAGACCCTACTACACTTTGTGTGAATGGTAGCCCGCTCTATTATACCAATTCTGATGTGGATGGTGATGGCTGTGAAGATGTTGATTATTCTGTAGAGAATAATACCTTTTTCACCTTTACTGGCCCTGCGGGGTCGGGATGCGTAAGTTATGATTTCATTATGACCCCTGATGCGAATCAAAGTATTCAAGCAACCTTATTTCCTCCAAATTCCAATACATGTGGATGTACCGGTTTGGATGGTGCAAATTCCGTTGAAGATGGTGGAGGGGTAAATAGTGATGGAGATATTATAACTTTAACTGTTACAATTTGTGAAGGGGATACTTGGACTTTAATGGTTGATGGTTATGCTGGAGATGATGATGGTGGATTTAATACTACCGTTATTTGTGATTGTATTCCGCCGGTTGTTTCAGCCGTAGGATCTCCATTAGTCGTTTGCTCTGGAGAGCTAGTGGATTTAACAGCAAGTGGCGCGTCTACATATTCATGGACAGCCTCTGGAGGAGGAGGGGGATTAAATTCTACAACAGGTTCTGCTGTAACTGCAAACCCTACGACTACAACAACTTATACTGTAACAGGTGATGATGGTGCTGGGTGTACTGGGACAGCAGAAGTTACCGTAACCGTAACCGCACCGCCAGTAGCTGATGCAGGTGGAGACATTATAATGTGTGAAGGAACTGGACCCGTTACAATTGGTGCAGATCCTATTAATGGTACAGAGGGCTTACCTTATTCTTGGGATAATGGAGCCGGTTCTGGAACGCTAGATTTAAGTGGGGGAGGTCAGGACAATGGTCAGGTTGATGTTGACCCTGCTGCTACTACAACATATACTGTAACGGTTGGATCTGGATCATGTGTTGACACGGATCAAATGACAGTAACGGTGAACCCGGCTCCTGATGCAGGAACAGATGGTGCAATTATATTGTGTACGAGTGACGCAACAACTGATTTATTTGACGAGCTTGGAGGTACTCCAGACGCTGGAGGAACATGGTCGGGACCTTCAGGGTTAGGAGGTGGGGACGCTGGAACTTTTGATCCGGCAACAATGTCAGCAGGTACTTATACTTATACAGTTACTGCAGCTGGGTGTCCAGATGCTACCGCTGAAGTTGTCGTAACACTAGATATGGCCCCTGACGCTGGTCTTGATGGAGCTATTACTTATTGTTCTAGTGATGCTTCTTCTGATTTATTTGACGAGCTTGGAGGCACTCCAAGTACAGGTGGATCATGGTCTGGACCTTCAGGATTAGGAGGGGGAGATGCTGGAACGTTTGATCCTTCTTCAATGTTGGGAGGAACTTATATTTATACTGTTTTGGGATCTGGTACATGTCCAGATGCTACGGCTGAAGTAGTCGTTACACTCATTCCAGCACCCACGCCTGATGCAGGACTCGATATTTCCGTTTGTGCTGAAACAACAGTAACAATTGGAGCTGATCCTGTTTATACAGTTGAAGGAGCAACTTATTCTTGGGATAATTCGGCTGGATCGGGAACACTAGATTTAAGTGGAGGAGGTCAGGATCACGGTCAAGTTGATGTGACACCACTTACCACTACTACGTATATTTTAACAGTTACAGATGGTGTCTGTTCAGCAACAGATGATATTGAAATTACAGTTTTACCTATTCCTTTAATTACTCCTCAATTGGATTTAGTGGCTTGTGACAGCCTACAACTTCCTGCAATTAGTGGAACTCTTACCGGAAACGAAGGTTTTTATTCAGGGACTGGAGGAACTGGAACAGCTTATTCAACAGGGGATTGGATTTCAACTTCTATGGCTACGATTTATATTTACGATGAAACAATGACATTGCCGAATTGTTTCGATGAAGTTTCTTTTGCGATAACTATAACACCAAGCCCCGGTTTGACAGTTCAAGACACAGCGACATGTTCACCAAATACGATTGACTTAACAGATGTTACATACTGGTCAACAGATGTTGGAACGATTACTTTCTTTGAATCAGATGGAACAACGGTTGTTGGAGATGAAACAGCTGTTGGAGCAGGAACATATATAATAGCAGCAGACAATGCAGGATGTATTACCTCATTACCAGTAGTTGTAACAGTAAACGCAACACCAGTTTTAACAGTTCAGGATACAACGACATGTTCACCAAACACAGTTGACTTAACAGATGGTGCATACTGGTCAACTGATGTTGGAACGATTACTTTCTTTGAATCAGATGGAATAACAGCTGTTGGAGATGAAACAGCTGTTGGAGCAGGAACATATATACTATCAGCAGACAATGCCGGGTGTATTAACTCATTACCCGTAGTTGTAACAGTGAACGCAACACCAGTTTTAACAGTTCAAGATACAACGACATGTTCACCAAACACAATTAACTTAACAGATGTTACGTATTGGTCAACTGATGTTGGAACGATTACTTTCTTTGAATCAGATGGAATAACTGCTGTTGGAGATGAAACAGCAGTTGGAGCAGGGACATATATCTTATCAGCAGACAACTCGGGATGCATCTCAACAGCAATAGTAGTTGTAATAGTAATTCCTTTGCCTGTTTTCACTGTTCAAGATACAACAACATGTTCGCCAAATACTGTTAGCTTAATAGATTTCACATACTGGTCAACAGATATTGGAGTAATTACTTATTTTGAAGCAAATGGTACAACAATAATTGCGGATCCAACTACAGTAGGAGCAGGAACATATATCTTATCATCAAATAACTTAGGATGTATTGCAACAGCGCCAGTAGTTGTAACAGTAAACGCATCACCTGTTATTGCTGCAGCGGGATTAGATCCGGCTCTATGTAATACCGTTGATGGAGAAATAGAAGTTACTTTATCATCTGGACCAACAAGTTTAGGCGTGTTAGCTTGGGCAGGTTCGGCATCTGGAACTAATGGGTCAGCTGATATTACAGTAGATTCTCCTGATATTAATGGACTTGGAGCGGGTTCTTATAATGTTACTTTTACAGATGCAAATGGTTGTGTTTCTAATACTGAATTGATTGTCCTTAACAATCCATTTGCACCAATAATAGACCCAATTTCCTCTATTGTTTCATGCGCAGCTTATGATTTAGCTCTAGCGAATGTAACAGGGGCTAATATTAATACTTCAGGAGCATTAAGTTTCTATAGTTTAACGGGAGGGCCATCAGCGCCAGGACAGCAAGTAATCATTGATCAAACATTTACTGCTTTTACCGATACAACTATTTTCGTTTATGATGAAAATGGGGCTTGTAGTGCTGAAATACAGTTTAACATAACTATAAACACAACACCAACATTAACAGTTCAAGATACAACGACATGTTCGCCAAGCTCTGTTGACTTAACAGATGTTACCTACTGGTCTACAGATGTTGGAACGATTACTTTCTTTGAATCAGATGGAATAACACCCGTATTGAATCCAACAACTGTGGGGGCAGGAACATATGTTCTATCAGCGAATAACTTAAGCTGTATCACCTCAGCGCCAGTAGTTGTAACAGCAAACACAACACCAACGTTAATAGTTCAGGATACAACAACATGTTCACCGAACACTATTGACTTAACAGATGTGGCTTACTGGTCAACAGATGTTGGAACGATTACTTTCTTTGAATCAGATGGAATAACAGTTGTTGGAGATGAAACGGCAGTTGGAGCAGGAACATATATATTATCGGCAGACAGCTTAGGATGCATAACAACCGAACCATTAGTTTTAACCGTAACTCCTTTACCCGTTTTAACAGTGCAGGATACAGCAATTTGTTCACCAAATACTGTTGATTTAACAGATGCCACTTATTGGTCCACAGATATTGGAGTAATTACTTACTTTGAAGCAGACGGAACAACAACAGTAGCTGATGAAACAGCAGTTGGAGCAGGAACATATATATTATCGGCAGACAATGCAGGATGTATAACAACCGAACCAGTAGTTTTAACGGTGACGCCTTTACCAGTTTTAACAGTGCAGGACACAACGACATGTTCGCCAAATACGATTAACTTAACAGACCCAACATACTGGTCCACAGGTGTTGGAACAATTACTTACTTTGAATCGGATGGAACAACAGTTGTTGGAGATGAAACAATCGTTGGAGCAGGAACATATATCTTATCAGCAGACAATGCCGGATGTGTCACCACAGCGCCAGTAATTTTAACAGTGAACACAACACCTTTAATCTTAGCTGTTGGATCTGACCCATTAACATGTAATGCTACAGATGGAGAAATTGAAGTGACTTTATCTGCCGGATCAACAAGTTCAGGCGTATTAGATTGGACAGGAACGGCATCTGGAACTAATGGGTCAGCTGATATTACAACAGATTCGCCAGATATCACAGATTTAGGAGCAGGTTCTTACAATGTTACATTTACAGATGTAAATGGCTGTATTTCTAATACTGAATTGATTGGACTTAACAATCCATTTGCACCAATAATAGACCCAATTTCCTCTATTGTTTCATGCGCAGATTATGATTTAGTTCTAGCAAGTGTAACAGGCACTAATATTAATACTACCGGAGCGTTAGCTTTCTATGCTTTGACAGGAGGACCACTAGTGGTTGGTCAGCAGGTAATAAATGATCAAACATTCACAGCCTTTAGCGATACAACTATTTTCGTTTATGATCAAAGTGGGGTTTGTAGTCATGAAATACAATATAGCATAACTATAAACACAACACCAACTTTAACAGTTCAAGATACAACAACATGTTCACCAAGCACTGTTAATTTAACTGATGGCGCATACTGGTCAACAGATACTGGAGTGATTACTTACTTTGAATCAGATGGAACAACAGTAGTTGGAGATGCGACAGCAGTTGGAGCAGGAACATACATTTTATCAGCAGACAATGCCGGATGTATCACAACAGCACCAGTAGTTGTAACAGTAAACACAACACCAATGTTATCAGTTCAAGATACAACAACGTGTTCGCCAAGCACTATTGACTTAACAGATGTGGCTTACTGGTCGACAGATGTTGGAACAATTACTTACTTTGAATCAGATGGAACAACAGTAGTTGGAGATGAAACAATAGTTGGAGCAGGAACATATATCTTATCCGCAGACAATGTAGGATGTATAACAATAGCCCCGGTAGTTGTAACAGTAAATCTGCTGCCAATTTTAACCTATCAGGATACAACAACATGTTCAGCTAACACAATTGACTTAACAGATGTTACCTACTGGACAGTAGATCTTGGAACAATTACTTACTTTGAATCAGATGGAACAACCTTAGTTGGAGACGCAACAGCAGTAGGAGCAGGAACATACATTTTATCAGCAGACAATGCCGGATGTATCACAACAGCGCCAGTAGTTGTAACAGTAAACACAACACCAACATTAACACTTAATAATCCTGCAGCCATTTGTTCACCAGCAACGGTTGACATTACGACAGGTGCTCTTTCAAGCACAGATGTTGGAACGGTGCTTTACTATTCTGATGCAGCAATGACGATGCTTGTTTCAGATGCAACAGCAGTTGGGGGTGGGACATACTACGTTGAGGCAACAAACTTAGGTTGTACATCAAACGGTTCGATCACAGTAATAGTCAACATAACACCAATATTAACACTTAATGACCCAGCAGCGGTTTGTTCACCATTAACGGTTGACATTGCAGCTGGTAATATCTCAAGTACGAATATAGGAACGGTGCTTTATTATTCAGATGTAGCAATGACGATACTTGTTCCAGATGCAACAGCAGTTGGATCAGGCACTTACTATGTTGAGGCTACAAGCTTAGGTTGTACATCAAACGGTTCTGTGACAGTTACCGTTGTAACAACCCCAGATGTTGATCCACAAATGCCGGTTGTCGAGTGTGATTCATATGCGTTACCTATTATTACTGGAACGGCACTTTCTGGAGCTCAAAACTATTTTGACGCAACAGGTGGACCATCGGTAGCCAATGTTGTTACAGGGCCGATTACTTCTTCTACAACTCTTTACGTTTATGATGGTGCATCAGGTTGTTCAGATGAAGAAGCACTTGTTATCACAATTAATCCACTACCAACAGTAACACTTGTTAGTGGTGGAGATACATACTGTCAAGGTGATGTCGTTTCAGACATCTTAGTTGACGTAACAGGAACAGCAAGCTTCACAGTTGATTACACTTTAGATGGAGCTGCTTTAAGCGCAACAGGAGCGACAAATCAACTTAGCTTAGGAAATGCAGCAGGAGTTTACATCATTACAAACATTACCGATGGTAATACATGTTCAAATGGTGCGAATGGTTCACAAACAATTGTTGTTAACCCTATTCCAGCAGCTCCGGTTGCAGGAGTTGATGCACAATACTGTTCAACAGTTACTCCAAATGCAATGACAGCATCAGGAGGATTCGGAACATTTACTTGGTACTCAGATGCAGGTTTAACTTCTGTTCTTGGAACAGGATCAACATTCAATCCATCAACGGCACTTGGTGCAGCAACCTATTATGTTACCGAAACAGAGTTTGGATGTGAAGGCCCTGCCTCACAGGTGAACATTTCTATAGTCGGTTGTGAGATTACAGTTCCAACAGCATTTACTCCAGACGGAGATGGAATGAATGATGACTGGGAGATTGTAGACCTTGATTTAACATATCCAAATAATATTGTTTATGTTTACAACAGATGGGGTAACTTATTGTTTACATCTGAACAAGGAAGCTACGACTCAAGACGTTGGGATGGAACATACAAGGAAGAACTTCTTCCGATTGGTTCATATTACTTCATCATTGAGTTCAATGACAAGGAAAATGACAAGGCAACAGGAATAGTTTCAATAATTTTAAACAAATAGAGCCAAAACTTTCTGCAGAAAATGTGACTTTGAGTTATGTAAGTGCTTTTTAAGTAAATTTCGATAAACAGCCTGTTTTGATAACTGAAGAGTCTATTTAGAAAGATAAGGGGGCTAATTACGAATAGATTACGTAAATTTAGAAAAGTTTATTTTTGAATCAATTTTAGCAACACATTGAAAATGTTAATCATTCAACTTTAATAAACGAGAGCTTTAAAGCTGAACAATAGTATAAATTAACTAATTAGAACTGTCATATGAAACATCTTTTGCTATTAACTATTACGTTAATTGTTTTCCAATCCTCTTTTGCACAAGAAGAAATAAAGGGTTATGTCATTACAAAAAATGGCAATCTAGCTAATGAGCGCGATTATATAACCGCTATTGATGCTATAAATTGGGATCAATATAGATATGTTAATTTTCGTCGAACAATAAAATTCAAAAAAGGGTTTATTATAGAGCTCATGTCGTCAAATGAATTATTGGGATTAGGTTTTGAATTTAATTCATCTAAAGCATTTAAGAAACCCGCGACTAATCATAGTCAACCTGTCTATGTGCTTAAGGAAAATGGGAAGGTTATAAAAGAACATTTTTATATAGATAAAAGAACCAATTTATAATTACAGATTATGGTAAAAAATTATTCAAACATTTACATTAAATTTTTCGTTGCATTGACCATTATATTTGCAACTGCTCAGACATATACTTATGCAATGCCCGGTGCAGGAGCGCCTTGCGTTATTTCTGGTTCTCCAACAAATTTAGGGGTTGTAACTGCGGGTGATGACTGTGCAAGTGCAGGTTCTTTAGGTGCCCTTGATGTTCCATGTGCTTGTGATGGAGGGACAATTGTTCCGACGCAAGTTTCAGGCTCGACGGTTGGTGCAACTGCAGAAGATCCTTATGGTACTATAATTAATTGTGGAGGAATTATTGGTAATGATATGGCTAGTCCTGCAGCTGATGTCTGGTATACTTTTGATGTTTCAGGAAACTCTTTGAACCTCGATATTGTCAGTACTATGAGCGAAATTAGTATTGGTATTTATTCAGACCCAGGTGGGGGTTGCGGAAGTTTAATCCCTCAGGATTGTGCTAATGATGCAAGTGGAAGCTTGTCTACTGTATTTGAAAATATAGTTCCCGGTATGACGATTTACCTGCAAATTTCTGGAGCTGATGAAACTGATTTTGGTGATTTTACACTTACTCTTTCTAATGATGTTTCATGTTTTGCTTGTATTTTAGAAAATAACTTAACCGTTAATCCCCCGCCTATAAACGGAACTTATCAGGGAGGACAGACCGTTGATTTTTGTTATTCAATTACTGATTTTTCACAAGAAAACACGAACTGGTTACATGGAATCGTGCCTGTTTTTGGAAGTGGTTGGGATTTAGGAACTCTTGTTGTAAGTCCTCCTGGGACTTGTGAGCCCACTGGAGGTGGAACATGGGGTTGGTTTACAAATATTCCAACACCTAGTGATGGTAATGTTGATGGGTTTTTCTTTGATGGTGATCAAATTAATGGCCCCCCTGATGGCGACCCAACAAATAATTACGGTGACGATTGTGGTGCTGGCTCCCCTAATGGAAACTTCATTGTTTCTGGTTGGGATTTTTGTTGGTCTATCAATGCGCAAGATTGTATTGAGGGTGGTGATCTAGGTATTAATATTTTGAATTACGCCGATGGCGAAACTGGAAGCTGGACGGATCTTGCTTGTGAGGTTGATTTTACTTATAGCTTTGCTTCGTCTATTACATGTTGTCCTATATCAATTGTATCTTCAACACCTACATGTGCTGCTACTTGTGATGGCACAGCGACCGTTGATGGTTTAGGAGCTCTTGGGGCTGGAGCAGGCCCTTGGGATTACACTTGGGAAAATGCCTCAGGAATAGTTATTTCTTCTAATACTAATGTCAATGGGCCAGAAACACTTATAAATTTGTGTGCAGGAACCTACACAATAACAGTTACAGATAACAACGGTTGTGTTACAGTTATTGATGTGATAGTCGGTCTAATTCCAACACCTACTTTAACGCTTAATAACCCAGCACCAGTTTGTTCACCAGCAACGGTTGATATTACAGCGGGTGCTATTTCAAGCACAGATGTCGGAACGATAGCTTATTATACAGATGTAGCAATGACAATCATAGTTCCAGATGCAACAGCGGTTGGTGCAGGAACATATTATGTTGAGGCAACAAACTCAGGTTGTACTGCAAATGGTTCTATTGTCGTAACAGTAAATACAACGCCTGTAATAGCGGCTGGTGGATTTGGCCCGTTTACATGTAATGCTACCGATGGAAATATTGAAGTAACTTTATCTGCCGGATCAACAAGTTCAGGCGTGTTAGTTTGGACTGGAACGACAGGTGGGAGCAACAGCCCCGCAGATGTGACATTAGACTCACCAGACATCACAGGTTTAGGAGCGGGTTCTTATAATGTTACATTTACAGATGCAAATGGATGTGTTTCTAATACTGAGGTTTTAGTGTTGAACAACCCAGGAGCACCAGTCATTGACCCAATTTCAGACACTGTTTCATGTGGTATTGATTTCGAGTTATTGGACGTAGACATTCTAGGGACATTGTTAACTGGCGGTCAAGGTTACTACACAGCATCAGGAGGTGTTGGGCCAATTGCTGATGGAACGATGTATACAAGTCTTAATACACCTGCATTGATTTATGTTTATGATAATAATGGATCGTGTGCATCGGAAGTACAGTTTAATATAACAGTGAATGTAATTCCAACATTAACCCTTAATAACCCAGCGCCAGTTTGTTCACCATTAACGGTTGACATTACAGCGGGTGCTGTTTCAAGTACAGATGTTGGAACGATGCTTTACTATTCAGATGTTGCAATGACGATACTTGTTGCAGATGCCACAGCAGTTGGTGCAGGAACATATTATGTTGAGGCAACAAACGCAGGTTGTACTGCAAATGGTTCAATCACGGTAACAGTTAATACAACACCAACAATAACATTTCCACTTATTGACCCAGCGGTTTGTTCACCATTAACGGTTGACATTACATTAGCAACTGTTGCAAGTACAGATATTGGAACATTGTCTTATTACACAGATGCTGGATTATCAATTCCAGTGGCTGACCCAACAGCAGTTGGTGCAGGAATATATTATGTTGAGGCAACGAGCAATGGTTGTTCATCAAACGGTTCAGTGACTGCAATAGTAACGATAACACCAACATTAACATTTCCACTTATTGACCCAGCAGTTTGTTCACCAGCAACTGTTGACATTACAGTAGGAACTGTTGCAAGTACAGATATTGGAACATTGTCTTATTACACAGATGCTGGGTTATCAATTCCAGTGGCTGACCCAACAGCAGTTGGTGCAGGAATATATTATGTTGAGGCAACGAATAATGGTTGTTCATCAAACGGTTCAGTGACTGCAATAGTATCGACAACACCAACATTAACACTTGCAGATCCAGCACCAGTTTGTTCGCCATTAACGGTTGACATTACAGCGGGTGCTGTTTCAAGTTCAGATGTTGGAGCGATGCTTTACTATTCAGATGTCGCAATGACGATACTTGTGCCAGATGCAACAGCGGTTGGGGATGGAACATACTACATTGAGGCAACCAACAGTGGTTGTGCATCAAACGGTTCTGTGACAGTTATCGTTGTAACAACTCCAGAGGTTGATCCACATGGACCAATCACTGCTTGCGATACATATACACTTCCGGTGATTACAGGATTGAACCTTACGGGTACTGAAGCATACTATGATGCGGCAGGTGGATTAGGAAACGTTGTTACAGCCCCAATCACTTCTTCTACAACTCTTTTCATTTATGATGGTGTATCAGGTTGTTCAGATGAGCAAATAGTTGTCATTACCATCAATCCATTACCGACAGTAACTGTTGTGAGTGGTGGAGACACATATTGTGAGGGTGATGCAGTTTCTGACATCTTAGTTGATGTAACAGGAACAGCCAATTTCACAGTTGATTACACTCTAGACGGAGCTGTATTAAGTGCTTCAGGAACGACAAATCCACTTAGCTTAGGAAATGCAGCAGGAGTTTACATCATCACAAACATTACCGATGGTAATACATGTACAAATGGTGCGAATGGTTCACAAACAATTGTTGTCAACCCTATTCCATCAGCACCATTAGCAGGTACAGATTCAGAATATTGTTCAACGGTTGAGCCTAATTTGATGACGGTATCTGGAGGAGCAGGTACGTATACTTGGTATTCAGACGCTAGTTTGACTTCAGTTCTTGGAACAGAAACAACATTAAACCCTTCAACTTCTCTCGGTTTAACCACCTATTATGTTACCGAAACAGAGTTTGGATGTGAAGGTCCATCCTCACAAGTGAACATTTCAATTATAGGGTGTGAGATTACAATTCCAACGGCGTTTACACCAGATGGCGACTTAATGAATGATGACTGGGAGATTGTAGACCTTGACTTAACTTATCCAAATAATATTGTTTATGTTTACAACAGATGGGGTAATTTATTGTTTACATCAGAACAAGGAAGCTATGACTCAAGGCGTTGGGATGGAACATCCAAGGAAGAACTTCTTCCGGTTGGTTCATATTACTTCATCATTGAGTTCAATGACAAGGAAAACAAAACGGCAACAGGAGTGGTTTCAATCATATTAAATAAATAGAAAGACGGCAAAAATTAATCATAACAAACCTTCCTAATTTCGTAGAGTACATATTGACAAAACTAACTATACTTGACCTTGCTTATCTTTTCAATTGATAGATGAAAATTGTAAAAAAGAGCATCTACATAAGGTAAAGATATACGGGACAAACAAAACATTACCTGCTACCCAAACCTTTTAATGACTTCAATTACAAATTATTTAGAATTGTGCTCCTAAATTTCTGCAATGAAACTATGAACTTTATTGATACGGTTCATCTTAAACATGACTAGCTATCTTTTTGTTTTTTTTCCTATAGGTGGGTAAATATTTAAGTACAGCTGTGACTTACGATGTTGATTTTCAATAACAAATGATGTCATGTCTATTTTTTTCGTTGAATGATATGGATTCATTATCGGCATTAAAATTGTTGAAGATTTAGGCAACCTTTTGATAAGTTTTAAGTTATATTTGTGGAAACTAAACTCTAAACCTATGAAAAAATCCTTTATAACTCTCTCTATTATAATGGTAACCGTTTTATCATTTGGGCAGAACCAAACCCAACTAGTAAAAACTAATAATTCTAAATTAAACACGACTTCAGCTTCAGACTCCTTGAAGGCAATTCAGATTTACAACGATGATATCAATCGTCAAGTAATTCAAATAGATTCGCACTTGAATTCAATTCAAATTAAGTGGGATTACGTTATGAATAACTCATCCGAGAAAGCAATTGCCGATGAAAATGGATGGTTTGATGATATGACAAGAATCAAAAAAGAATTAGAAGATAAGAAACAAGTACTTATCAACTCACTACAATAGCATTTTACGTCTACTACTTATGAAAAAGAATTTACTATTTCTATTTGCGCTTATAGCGGCGCCAATAATCGGATATACACAAGGTGGGATAGATTGTTCATCTATGGAACCTATTTGTACTGATGTTGGATTATCATTTACTGCTAATTCAGGCGTAGGAGAAGCATCAGCTACTGATCCAGGAAATGATTATGGGTGCCTTATAACTCAACCAAATCCATCATGGTATTATCTAGAAGTTTCTAGTAATGGTGATATTGATATGAGTTTAACAGCTCCAAGTGATGTTGATTTTATTATTTGGGGACCATTTACATCATTATCTGATGCTCAAACAGGATGTGGTAGCTATGGAGGCAACGGTGTCAACAGCAATGAGGTGGATTGTAGTTTTAGTCCAACAGCTTCTGAAACCCCATCTATTCCTGGAGCTCAAATTGGAGAGGTTTACGTAATGTTAATTACTAACTACGCTAATAATGTTCAAGATATAGAATTAACTCAAACAGGAGGTACTGGTGCAACTGATTGTAGTATTATAACGGATCCTCCTTGTGCAATTGGAGCATTTAATGTTGGTATTGGAGGATGTGATTTCACAACTAATAATTATGAAATTACAGGAACTATTGAATTTACGAATGCACCTACTTCTGGAAGTTTAATCGTCGAAGATTGTAATGGTAATCAAACTGTAGTTGATACTTATCCATTTGCAGCTAGTCCTTTATCATATACTTTAAGTGGACTAAATTCTGATGGTGCTGCTTGTGATGTTACTGCATACTTTACAGCTGAACCTACTTGTACACAGATATATAATTACAACGCCCCAGAGTGTGTAAGTAATTGTCCAACTTATGATTTACAAGCAGTTTCACCAACTATAGCATGTGGTAATCAAACATATTATTTAGAAATTGAAAATTCTGGTTGTGATGGATTTGTTCAGTTTGATATCATTGGTAATTATGGTTCTGTTGATGCTGGAGAAATTACTTGGGAGATAATTAGTAATTTAACTGGACTTGCTGTTGCTTCTGGAGGTCCTGGAACTAATGGAGGAAATATTAATGTAACTGTTGGTCCTTTGGATCCAAATGTTGATGGGACAATATTCAATTTAGTTGTCTATGATTCTTTTGGAGATGGATTTAATGGTACTGGCGGTACAATTCAGGTAAACAACTTTGATGGTGATGTTGTTGCTGGTCCTATTACAGGAAACTTTGGTTCGCAAACAAATCAATATTTTCAAGCTGGTGTTGAAGTATCTTCTTCAACAATTTCAGTAATAACTCCTTCTGGAGTTGTCACAAGTTCAATTGGAGATTGTCAAGATCATGAGATTGGGTTTATGTTGTCAAATACAAATTATTGTACTCCAATTTCAATAGACTTACCTTGGTCAATTACATGTGATAATAGTGGAACAGAGATCGCAAGTGGAACACATACAGTAATTGTTTATCCTCAAGTTCCTACGTCATCTGATGATTTAGTTACTATTACTTGGAATACAGTTACTTGTGAATGGGATGTTAGCACAAATAATGATTGTGATTTAATAGATGTTGGAACTATATTTACAATTTCTCCTGATCCTACTACTTTAACCTCTTATTGTGTAGATGGAGATCAAGATTTCACAGTTTCATATGTAGGATTAGTTGGTTCACCAAACTGTTGCTCAACTGCTGGACCAACTGCAAATATCGTTTATAATTCAACAATTGATGTTACTGATTTTGTAACTCAAACTGCTTATGGTGGAACTGATAATTCAGCTTATGGAACAGTAGCTGGTTCTGGTGAAGGGGGAGATGCAACCTCTGTAGATATTACAATAGATGGAACTGATTTTTGTTATCCAGATGGTCCTAACAGTGTAGGTCAGGGTGCTCCAACAGAGTTGTATTATATAGATGTTTATATTAACGGAGTTCAAGTACTTTTTGAAGGACCATTATCTACAACAGATTTTAGTTATACTTTAAATGAAGCAGATTTGACTGCTTTAGGAGTGACATATAATGAAAATAGTGTAATAGAGGTTTATGTTTTACCAAATAGCTTTTTTTTTCCAGGTGGAAACGGTCCTTTTGCTCCTACTGTGTTTACAAATTACGAAGGTGGGGTAAATTGTGCTTCTCTAGGTCAAGGAGAATGGACAATTAGTGGCTTAGATGTTGTTGTTGATGCGGTATACGAGCAAGAGACGGCAACACCAATAAACTGTGATTTCTTAACAACAGAGGCTTATACCTGTTGTGGAGGAGTTCTACCTATTCCTGCTGATGGAGGATCAACTGTAAATTGTCTAGCTCAAGCTCAGGTTCAACCAACACCACCTGTTATAAATGATCCTTGTGGAGATCCAATTACTCCAGTTATTACAGTACCTGCAGATATTGTTTGTCAAGGAACGATGGAATGGGTCTTTACTTATACAGATTGTGCTAATAATGATTCTGAATGGAAATATATTTATACTGTTTCAGCTCCGACTTATTCTGTTCCGGCTGCTGGTGGCTCTGCTGTTGCCTGTGCTACTGATGCTCAAGCTGCGCCAACGGTTCCTACTGTAACAGATAACTGTGGAACAGACTTAACAGTAAGTGCTCCAGTAGTTAGTGCAGATCCTGCATGTGGAGGAACAAAGACTTATACATATACATTTACAGATTGTACAGGCGCAACATTTGATTGGGTTTATACTTATACAATTGCTGTTCCAACTTATACTTTGCCAGCTGCTGATGGATTAACTGTTGCTTGTGTAGCGAATGCTCAAACAGCACCAACGGTTCCAACAGTAACAGATAACTGTGGAACAGACTTAACAGTAAGTGCCCCAGTAGTGAGTGCAGATCCTGCATGTGGAGGGACAAAGACTTATACATACACATTTACAGATTGTTCAGGCGCAACATTTGATTGGGTTTATACATACACAATTTCGGTACCTACTTATACAGTGCCTGCTGATGATGGAACAACTGTAGCATGTGCAACAGATGCTCAAACAGCACCAACAGTGCCAACAGTAACAGATAACTGTGGAACAGACTTAACATTAAGTGCCCCAGTAGTGAGTGCAGATCCTGCATGTGGAGGAACAAAGACTTATACATATACATTTACAGATTGTTCAGGCGCAACGTTTGATTGGGTTTATACTTACACAATATCTGCACCTACTTATACAGTGCCAGCTGATGATGGAATAGCAGTAGTTTGTGTTGCAGATGCTCAGACCGCACCAACGGTGCCAACAGTTACAGATAACTGTGGAACAGACTTAACTGTGAGTGCACCAGTAATAAGTGCCGATCCAGTTTGCTCAGGTACAAAGACTTATACATATACATTTACAGATTGTACTGGCGCAACGTTTGATTGGGTTTATACTTACACAATTAACGATAATATACCTCCAGTAGGTACAGCACCAGCAGATCTTTCTTTACCAGGGGGAGTAGCACCTGCTTGTGATCCAAGTTTAGTGACTGGTGTTTTAGATAATTGTGATCCAAGTCCAATAGTTACTTGTTTGCCTGATGTTTCAGACGGAGGGAATTGTCCAGAAATCATTACTAGAACTTATCATATTGAGGATGAATGCGGAAACTTTATTGAAGTTACTCAAACAATTACAATAGGTGATCCAAACCCTCCTACTGCAAGTGATCCATTACCTTTGTTCTTTGAATGTATTGGGGATGTTGATTTGCCAGACCCTTCGGTTGTAATAGATGCAACAGATGTTGAGGGGCCTGTAACAATAGATTGGGAAGATGATAATGTGACAGGTGGAGTTTGCCCTGATACAATAACAAGAAGATATAGAGTTACAGATAATTGTGGGAACTTTATACTTGTTTCTCAATTATTAATTATAGAACCTGCTACTGTACCTGTAATTCCTGTTGATGGAGCATTGACAGTGAGTTGTGTATCAGATGCAGATGGATCAGATATCGTATTACCAGTTGTAACAGATGTTTGTGGAAATGCCTTAACAGCTTCAGCACCAGTTATTGTTGATAATCCAAACCCATTAGATTGTGAGGGAACAAGAACGTATACTTACACATTTACAGATTGTGCAGGAAATAGTGATGCATGGAGTTTCATTTATACAATTGATATACCAGTATTTACAATTCAAGATGCAGATGGAGCATTGACAGTGGATTGTGTATCTGACGCAGATGGATCTGATGTTGTGTTACCAGTTGTCTCAGATGCTTGTGGAAATTCATTAACAGCATTAGCACCAGTTATAGTTGATAATCCGAATCCATTAGATTGTGAAGGGACAAGAACTTATACTTACACATTTACAGATTGTGCCGGAAATAATGATACTTGGAGTTTTGTTTATACAATAGACTTACCAGCATTTACATTACCATTTGCAGATGATGTAGCAACGGTAGATTGTTTAGTAGATGCACAAGTACAACCAACACCACCATCACAAGTATTTGATGTATGTGGAAATGAGATAATACCAACAGTAGCAACTCCAACAGACATTGTTTGTGAAGGAGATATGGCTTGGGTATTTACTTATACAGATTGTGCAGGGAACACATTGGATTGGACATATACTTACACAATAGACTTACCAGCATTTACATTACCATTTGCAGATGATGTAGCAACTGTAGATTGTTTAGTAGATGCACAAGCACAACCAACACCACCATCACAAGTATTTGATGTATGTGGAAATGAGATAATACCAACAGTAGCAACTCCAACAGACA
>ERZ651776.448-NODE-448-length-58408-cov-5.433303_pt1 | contig 58408 bp, 49 predicted proteins | sample MGYA00514761_ERZ651776 | MGnify/ENA metagenome assembly ERZ651776
TGGTCGAAACCAATGAAACGAGAGTGGGGGAACGAAAACACTTTACTTCTTGTAGTAACCATTGCTATCTCCTTATTAATTTAAGCAAGATTGTTGTCTATCCTCCGGACAATTCCGCGAGGACACTAATATATATAACATATTTTTTTTAAGAAGTCAAGAATTATTTCCGATATTGTATTTCGGACAAAGTTCCCATTCGTTTTTTTCTTTGAAAGGTAATATCTTGATTTGACGAAGAGGGGTAAACTCTTCCATTTGATTTTTTTCTAAAATTGAAATTAATCCCCAGTCAGATAAAAGCGTTGCTATAGTATTTCTTCTGCCAACATCGTTTTCTTCTAGGTTTGATTTTTTACCATCTAGCAAAAACAATTCTTTAAAATGAACTATAAAATATCTGCCTTGTTTATGTAATATGTGACAAGATTGATATAACTTTTTTTCTTTTCTTGACGCTACTCCGATTCTAGTAAGAGTTTCTCTAATTTTTAGAAAATCATCAGGTTCTTTTATAGAAATCTCTAACATATCTGCGGGCGACCATAGTCTATTTTCTTCCACCCTTATCCATCCTTTTTCTTATCTGTTTTAAATCCTGCGGAGAAAGGATAGACAAAGCTGAACGAGCTTTGTCGTTGCTATACCCATAGTACTCTTGCACCGCTTCCAAGTCATTTGAGATGGTCGGTTTTTCCCATTTAGAAAAACGTTTTCTCTTTCTTACTATATTTAGTAAAAAATGAAATTGCATCTTATTATCTAAATGATGATTATAATTCATTTCATTTGCTAATACTACAGTGTCTTTAAAATATGATAATTGTCTGTTTGTAATATATGGTAAATATTGTTTTTCGTTATCCTCAGTAATTATATTTTCTTTAGTATGATTTATAGCGTTTACAAAATCAAAGGGAGTCATCTATAATTTTTCTCGTAGGGTGTGATGGCAAATATAATTTAGTTTCTGGCGTTGATACCAACGATAATACAAGAGCAAACCGATCGTCATCTAAATAGTTTTTAACTCTGTGCCAGGTTTCAGTTGATCTTTGAAACAAGATAGCGCGATTAGGTTTCCATTCTACACGAGTATAAAAATCTTCTTCATTCGGACCAGTATACAATTCAGTTCCGTCTCCTTTATCTCCAACATAAACAACAAAAGAATACACTTTCCAGGTCGTATCTAAATGTATTTTTGATTCATATCCTTTAGATGTTCTTGCAAAATTTGCCTGCCAAGTTCCGACCTTCTCTAATGAGAGATCTAATTTGTTTGCAACTAAAGAAACAGTGCTAGGAATTTGTTTACGCAATATTTTAACATTTTCTTTGTTTTCTTCATGATAAATTTCTGGTAATTCTTCAATATGATCGATATTAAACGAGAACATATCATATTTTCTTTTATCAATAAAAGAAATTTTTTCGTTCGTTTTGTCAAAAAAATCTCTTAGTACTGAAAAAGTTTCGTCAGAGAAAAAATCGTCTATGATATAATGATCAAAAGGCATCGTACGAACGTGAATTTTAGGAAGATGAAAATTTATCATATCCAACCCGATTCATAATCAACCGAATATAACTTAACAACCCTTGCTTCGAGGTCTGTTGTTAGATCAGAGACAGACCATTGCCTATCTTCGTCTGAAGTTACATTTTTCTTAGTTGCTACAATAGTATTGTACGCGTTTTCGTCATAACTTTTAACGTCTTCGAATACAAGAGATAATAACTTATCAGTTTCACTTATGTCAAAAATTTTGTCATAAAAGTTTTTGTTCCCATACCAAAAAGTTAAAGGAGATAAATGATTGTTTCTATATTCTCTATTTTCTATCATAGAAATATTTTTTTCTAAGTCATTTGTTAATCTAACCCTAGGAACAAACCACGGTTCCGAGGTTCTTCTAAGATCTAACGATTTATAACAAAAATTTAATCCGGAAATAAACCTTTTTATAGGGTCTCTAGAAACGGCAAGTTTTATACTATTTGCCCTAAAAGGCAAGTCAAAAAAACTTCCGTATATCTTTGCTATTGTAAAACGCATCGAAGATTGCGAAACCGACCAGGTGTTATCTTCGTCTTTTATTTTCCTGTTAATAGCGTGCAATATGCCTAGTTCTTCGCTTGTGGACTTGTACCAAGGAAACATATCGGTAGATATAGTAGAAGAAGAATTACTGATCTCAGACATTATAATATGAGCGACGGTACTTTTGCTACACTTAGGAGCAATTCGCACATCAAAATTTTTTATGTACCAGATATTATTGTCTCTGGACATACCCCCAAAAAATTCGCTAAACCCTATTGCCATTATTTTATATCCACAGAAGACATTATTTCAGTTAGACAAGCAACGACGTTTAATTCATGATCTGCAACAAAAGCGTCTTTATATTGATAATCTGCAAGAATTAAAACCAGTTGCGGTATACTAGAAGGATCTACGTTATCATACATCTTTTCGTAAATAGATCTAAATATTGATGCAGCATCAATATCTATATTATTTACTACCCATGATCGCATTTTTTTAAAATCTTTTTTCTTTAGATATTTAAACAAAGAATCATAATTGTCTATCCCTACTTTAGGGTCAACAGCATCTAAACCACCTATAGTAGTTCTTTGAAGTTCATTAAGAATCCTCCTCCAATCAGGTGCATGCTGCATAATCAGAGTTGCGATATTTTCTCGCTGAGATTCTGCTACACCAAACCCTTCAGAAGAAAGAATGTGACAGACTCGATTCAACATTTGACCGCATAAATCTGCCATCTCTTTTTTTGATGTATTGAATTCATACACTCCACAACGGGAATGTAATGGTTCAATGATACGGTTTTTAAAATTACAGGTAAGAATGAATCGGCAGTTATTTGAAAACTCTTCGATGAACCCGCGCAAAGCAGGTTGAGTCGATTGAGGATTCAGATAATCTGCCTCATCAAGAATAACAACTTTTACTTTCCCAGACATTGAAAGAGTAGAAGCATAGCGTTGTATCTTCCCGCGCAACGTATCGATGTTTCCATCTTTAGAAGCATTAATTAAGATGTAATCTAATCCTAACTCTTTACATAGAGCTTTAGCAACGGTGGTCTTTCCTAATCCTGCTGTTCCAGAGAAAAGCATATTAGGAAGATCGCCTTGTTCTACAAGTTTAGTAAAGATTTCTTTTAGTCTTGCGGGAAGAATACAATCCGCTACAGTTTGTGGTCGATATTTTTCGACCCATAAAAAATTATCAGACATTATCAACTCCAATCATAATAAAAAATTCAAGGGGGGGTGGGAGTTGATATTATTCCTCTGCGGCAGTCTCTTGATTCTCTTCTTCGTTTTCAAGCAACTGAATCAATGTGATACACTGGTCTCTCAGTTGTCCGATAGTAGATAACTCTTCGCCTCGGAAACCGCCTCGTCCAGCAACGGTATCAACTACAGCAACCGTGCTTCGAGTAACTCGATTAACCAGGTCTTTCATTTGATCATTCATTTCATTCTCCATATGATGATGTGTTTTGCATAGCAACCCAATATTCTAGGTTGTGGTTTAAGTTTTTAAAATGAGTCATTGGTTTATTACAAGTTACTTCGTAATCACCATCGATCATCTTAAACGTACTTATATCGAAAACAAAATTAAAATTTTGCTCTGAATAAACTTCACAGTCTAATTGCTTAACCCAAATATTACTAGTCTCGTCTTCAGTATCAACTACAGAAACTGTAAAGTTGTCGCCTTCTTTCTTAAAAGCGCATTCAGTAAATCCTAAGATAGACGACGACTTCCAAATCTTGTTAAGGATTTGACTAGTTAAAGTAAACGTCACAACAGGTTCGGGTCTTTCCAATGTTCCGGGAGGAAAAGTCAAATGATCTGGAGGCGAGAACCTAAAGTCAATTTTTTCTAATCCAGCAGAGTCGGTAATAGTAACATAACTATCAGAGAAATGCAACCTGGGCGAGTCTATAAAAGATAGGCACGCTAAAAACTGGGGAAGGTCATAAATCCCAAAATCTTGTGGAAACGTTTCTTCAAAAGAGATTTGAGAAAACAGATCTTCTCCAGAAGATACAGACGCCTGTTGATTACCTTTTTTAAACCACATATTTTTTTGTATGTCGGCATAATTTTTTAGCACTTCGATAGTATAGTTAGAAATTTCCATAATATATTCTCCAATTTAAGTCACAAGTATAACACATTTTTTTTAAAAAATCAAATAAAGGGTGGACCATGAAGCCATCCAACTAAAGTAAACCTTTTCCCTTTAGTCACTTCAGTGACTCGATGTTCTGTCATAGAAGGAAATATAGCTATATCTCCAGCAGAATATAACTCTGCTGATTTCGCAGAAAATTTGTTATCGTGCATTCCAGTAGCAAGTTGCAATTCTCCTCCTTCGTATTCACTTCTATCATTTAAAGCAATCACAAAACTTATCTTTCTTAACGAAGGTTCTGTTCTTTTAAATTGAGTAAATATTTCTGGTTTCGCAAAACTGTCTTTATGCCATGTATAGAAATCGCCTTTCTTGTAGTAAGACATCTGTAGAGGTTCGCAAAAATTTAATTGCACATTCCAAGTTTCTTTGTTAGCTCGTTCTACATAGGGAACAATGGTTTTTACTAACCGTTTATTGTTCATGAAATAAAGTTCTGCGTTTCTATGCGTTCCCCTTGTAGAATCATCAAAAGTTTTCGGAACTTCATGATTTCCATTTTTTAATCCCCAATTTATTATGTTTTTGCATTGTTGTTTAGTAAACACATTACTATGGCGGGTCATTAAATTAGAAACGTTTATCATTTATTTGTATTCTGAAAAATTTTTGTTCTTAAAAAACTCTAACTTTCTTTCAAATTTATTGTCAAGTATTTCGCCTTTGTGAGATATAATAAAAACATTTGTATCATCATCTAAGGTTTCTAAAATCTTTAATAGATTTTCTACACCGTCAGCGTCTAGACTTGAGTCAAAGGTTTCATCTAAAACCAAAAGATTTGTGGCGACCGAGTTCTTCATCTTAGCAACCTGACGCCAGGTAAACAACAATGCGAGATCTATGCGTTGTTTCTCACCCTCGCTAAACGAGGAGTAACTAAAAGCGTCTCTGTGTCGCGAGCGTATGGTCTCATTAAACCCCTCATCCAAGTCAAAGTGGACGTAGAAGTCGAGGATTTGTAAGTATTGATTGGTGAGTTTATTAATAACGGGCAGATATTGCTTGATGATTTTAGTTTTGATGCCCGAGTCTTTGAGCATTTCTGTGATAACATTATTGTATTCCCGCTCTTCTGCGAGGTCCATTTTCCTCGACACGATCTCTTCACGAGATCTTCGAAGATCTTCAAGCGCAAGTTTTGCGGTTTGCAAACTATCCAAGTTTGTGCCCCCTTGGGATAGATCACATTGTAAACTTCGAATCCGTGTTTGGATTCTTTCAATGTCACGCCTGTACATTTCAACATCTTGCTGTTTAGATGTTTCTTCGGACAGAATATTTTCATTCTTTGTCATCTCATCGTAGTGTTTTGATATTTCAACCCCAAGTTTTAGTTTACCATCTTTGATCTTTCCTTTTTCATCGAAGGTTTCTCTGATCTTTTTACTTTTGGTATCAGCGGTGATCTCTTGATCGCAGGTGGGGCATGTGTCGTTATCCTCATAGAAAGATACATCCTTATCAAACTTTTTAATTTTAGAGTCAAACTGAAAGTCAAACTTTTCTAGTTTGTCAATCTGTCTCTTAGTTGCGAACAACAACTTTTCTATTTCTCGAAGTTGGGTATCGGTATATCCTTCGACGAGTTTCTCTAGACGGGCCAACTCTGATTGCTGTTCAAGTAAATCGTTTTCTAATTTATTTGTAGCAATTTCAGAGATTTTTTCTAACTCAAAAATATGATCTTCTTGTGTGTCTATTTTTGTTTTGTTTAACTCAAGAGCATGCTTGTTCTCTTGAATAGAATCTTTTAATACCGCAATTTTTTCTTTTAGTACAGTGTTCATTTTAGAGAAGACATTGATATCTAAAAGGTCTTCAATCACATCTCTTCTATGCGAAGCAGGTAGTTGCATAAACGGTATAAAACTACTGCTTCCTAATACGACTATCTGATGAAAAGATTTATGATTTAATTTTAGTATATTTTGTTCTAGTATTTTTTGATATTCTTTCGCGTGACTATCTTGATTAATAAGTTCTTCGTTTTTCCATATCTCAAATATATTTGGTTTCAGTCCACGAACAACTTTAAAATTTTGATTATATGCATCAAACTCAATTTCTACAACACAATCTTTGTTGTTTATCGTATTAATTAGTTGTGGTTTGTTGACGTTTCTATGCGCCTTGCCGAACAGCGCAAAAGACAAGGCGTCGAGCATTGTCGATTTACCAGAACCATTAGCACCAACCACCAGAGTCGTTGGCGTTTTATCAAGATCTAAGATAGTAAATTTATTTCCCGAAGACAGGAAGTTTTTATATCTTAGAGTTTTAAATGCTATCATACAATCTCTAAACTTTGCGCTTCGACCATCAAATCAGTCAATTTATTTTTTATGACTTCTTTGTTAAGATCGGTATCTATAGCGTCAACATAAGTATATAATAATTTATCTGTAGAGTCAATAGCAATGTTCTCATCTTCTACCTGCGACCCAGCGAAATCCTGAAAGTTCTCTGCTATCTGCAAACCTAAAAGTTTTTTGGAACCGACGCGGTCTACAAACTTCTCAAACTCTGCAGGTTTTGATTTGTTTATAACAATAATTTTTACAAACTTATCGTCTAGATCTCTGACGTCTGTTTGTGCTTTACTCACTGCCCATGAAGTTTTAGCGGTATCGTCCCAATATATTTTTTTGAATATAATCAGCGGATTTTCGATAGGCGTCAACTCTCTGGTTTCTGTGTCTAAAACATGAAAATATTTTCTATCATCACAATCATTCCAAAAGAACTGCATTTGCGACCCAAGATAATACACATTATCATTGTTTGACTTAGTGTGAAAATGTCCTGTCAAAACTGTTTCAAACCTTGAGAAAGGCGCAGGATCCATGCCTGAGGTCGACTTAACGCCTTTTTGCATTTCATATCCAAAAAGCTCTAAATGTGCGCCGACAATTTGTGCGTCGCAATTAGAAAGAAACTCTAACGTTTTATTTTCATTCTCATCATTAATCCATGGAATCAATGCCATTTTTAAACTATCATACTGAACTACAGTGGGTTCTTCTATGATTCGAACCTCGCCCATATAATGACCGAGAAGTTCTTTCAGAGAGTTTAACTTATTGGTGTTTTTGTAGTAAACATCATGATTACCTGGTATGATATCCATATGAATGCCACGATCCCTAAGTACGTCAAGGAAAATACGGCGATTGTGGTTAAGTGCTTTAAAATTGATTGATGTTCTGTTTTCATAGTAGTCACCGAGGTGTAGAATCTTCTTGATCCCTTGTTCTTCAAGATAAGGAAAGAATACATCACGGTAAAACTTCTCTTGATAGTCCATGAAAACATCAGAGGAGTTACGTATACCGCAGTGAGTATCGTTCAAGATTGCTATTTTCATATTAATTTATTTTTAAAGTTTTATTCGTGCCGGCATAATGCGCAAAGTTTGGATTTTCAACGCTAGTTTTTAAGTTTACTATATTGTTCCACGTAATGTCAAGCTCATTTAAAATATCAAGGTTATTGTTACAATATATGTTTGTATAAAGCTGATCTATTTTTCCAGGATATTTAAAATTGTTAAACAGTATCTTTTTTTCCATCAAAGACAAAACATAATTTTTAAAATGTATGCCAGTAGTTCTGTCTACAGAAAAAACTCCGCAAGAATACCACGTGTTACCTTGAGTTTTAGCAAGAGATTTTAAATTCTTTCCATAATTATTTGGAAAAGGTTGATCTTTACAGATGCTAATTCCAGGTTTGAAAGGAAACTCTTCGCATTTATCGTGAACATAGATATCATTATCAAGATACAAAATATAATCATAATCTAAATCTAGGCATGAAAACCTAGTCAAACAGTGAAGTTCGTCATCGCCGATTAATTTTGTTTCTTGCGTAGGTTCTCGATATAAATTACCAAACGCTTTTACATAATCTGCATTATGATAATCTATTCTGATATAATCGTAAGACATTTTTTTTGCCCACGATTGTACAGAGGGTTGAAAAACATTTTCTATATTTCTCCTAATTCTTTCTTTTTTGTTCCAAGGGGAAGGACTAGGATGATTATATTCAATATAACCTTTAGTTATATCAATCTGTAGAATTAATATTTTCATTTATAAAGAACGAAGAAAGATCTGAATCTTTTTTTCTAGTATATTTTTTCTTGTCAATTTTTTTGTACTCCGTTACTTTCTGATCTTTAAATTTTATAACATCTATTTTGCTTTTTAATTCTTCGATAAATGAAGAAGTAGCGTTCGCATTATTATCAAATTCTTCGCTTACTAAAAGGTCTATATCAATTTCTGATAAAAATTTTAATTTAATATCTTGTTGTTTTTTCTCTTTTTGAATACGCCTAAGAAAAGCGTACCAAGAGATCTGGGTAAAGTACGCAAAGGCATTGGGTTTACCAGTGCGAGTCGCAGTTTCAAGATTATAATTTTCTATTGCTTTAAGACAGTTCTCTACTGCGTCCATTACCATTTCTTCTCGATAAGTGTAACGAACAAAATTTGCTTTGTGTGATAACCCTTCAGCAATTTTCAAAAAACATTCAGCAACATAATTTGGCACAATAGGTTTGCTCTGATTATTGTTTTTTGATACGTTTAGTTCTGTTACATAATCGACAACAGCCTGTGAAAATTGGGCGTTGTTTACATAATGTGGTTTTCTTTCCATAATTTAACCTTTACATTGTATAAATTTTTTAGTATAATAAAAGAACGTTGTGCAGGAGTCAGAGTATATTAGATTTGCACAGCATTCATTTTATAATTAAACATTTCATTTTCATAAATTTTTATTCGCTCGGCACTGTGTCGGAGCGTAAAATTCGGTTTTCCGTTGATTCGTAAATCATCTGCGATATCATACAGTCTTGTTGTTCTACCATCATCTGACATTCGTAGTCCTCTTCCGATTGACTGGAGAACGCGGATTTGTGATTTAGAAGGACTAGCGAATATGATATTATGTATATTCCGAATATTGATACCAGTACTGAAGGTTCCTAAAGACGCAAGAACAATTGCGTTACTTTGTTTTTCAACAATTTTTCTAACTGATTCTCTGTCTGCTGTTTTAACTTCGCCTGACACATAAAATAACCTTCGCCCATCATCTAATTTATTTTCTATCAAATCTCTTAAAACTTTTCCATGTTTTTCAACTAGGTTAAACAGGACAAGTGTATTGCCATCAAGACTGCAGCACAAATTACGAATGAAGCGGTTCCTGGTCTCGCATGAAACCAAAAAATCAATTTCTTCATGATACTTTGCATCTTTAAGTTTCTCTCTAATTTCTTTAGCATATTGAAGTTGTATTATATCTATAGATAATTTTGCAAGAGTATTTTCTTTTTGCAACGCAGCAGTTGTTGTAACTTTTTCTACAGGTCCAAACAATCCTTCAAGTAAAAGTTTATTAACGTCTGAACCATCTAACGTACCTGTTGTTCCAAACCTGAACTCAGCACGTATTGATTTATTCATTATACTTGATAATGATTTTGCTTTAAACCCATGACACTCGTCACCAAAAATACACCCAAAATCTAGAAACCATTTTTGACCCAATCTATGGATTGATTGCCAAGTGGTTATGATAACCCTTTTATCAGTGTCTTTATCTTTGCCTGAATAAATGAGGTGACAATTTTCTTCAACATCATATCCATAGTCTTTAAAATCATTATACATCTGTTCTACAAGACCAGTGGTAGGAACCACGACTAAAACTTTTTGATCGCGATTTTGCAAATACCATCGCATCAACAAATAAATTATAAAAGATTTACCTGATCCCGTAGGAGAAACTAGAACGGATCTTTTGTTTTCTATGGCGTGCGTTATAGCATCATACTGGTAGTCTCTAGGTAAAAACGGCAACCCAAGTTTCGACATCCATGTCAGAAAGTTAAGGTGATTTAATTCCACTTGGTCATTAATTAAACCGTATGGTGTTTCCTTTAAAGAAATACCGTATCCGCGTTCTGCCGCAAACTTTTTAATTTTCCAATAAAGACCAGCATTTATTTCGCCGTTCATCTTGTTAAACATTCTAATCTTGCCGTCCCAAACTTTGCGTTTGTATGCAGGCATAAATTTATAACCAGGAACAAAAAAACAAAAATAATCTGACAACTCGCCTGCAACGCTAGTAGAACAATTGACTTCTAGCATCGCATAGTTTTTTAATCTGAGTTGTATAATTTCTCTCACTAAAAACCCGCTTCAAACTTCTTGTATTCTATAATGTTTTTAATGGTTTGGTGACGCCATTTTAAATTTTCGATTATTTCTTTTAAAGTATCGATCACTGATTTTATATATTCTATCTTTGCTTCGCTGTCTTGCAGTTCAGGATCTGCTTCTACGTAATGTTCCATCTCGCCTTTTAATATTTTTAAACCATTGAAAGGATCAGGGTCCCACCCTAACTCTTCAACTTCTTCTTGCGAGAGTTTGCCATTATACCACAACCACTTTTGTTTCATTAAATCTTTTTGTCGAAACTCTAACTTCTTTAGTCGTAGTTTAGCATTAGACAACATAGACAAATATTTTGCGTGCAGTTCGGGTGTAACACGAGAAGATTCGTCGATAGATGTCGGATCTATACGGCAGTCAGTCTGCCACTCTTTGAGGATATTTTCTAAATTCATTATATAATTATACTATATTACTAATTGATTGTAAAATAGTCAAACCTAAAAGTTACGGGAAACGTAATGTAATCGCCAGCGGAAGTTGCGTTAAGTTCAATGTTGCTTAAAGAAACAGGGAAAGCATTAATATATTTGATTGATTTGTTAATATTATTTTGACTAGTTAATATGTCAATCACGATATCATTGTATGATGTTATAGCAGAGTTGTCTGGACCTGAACCGCCAACAGTACTGTTTCTATTGAAACGTACTGAACCCATATTATGTTCTTCTTCCACCATTCTTGTTAACCAATTATAAATCTCGATATAATTTTGCATGTCTTCGTTCATTAGAAAATCTATAGTAAGCGTACCATAGTCTAATTTGTCTGGAAGCATCGGAACATTAATTCTTTTATAAGGAGTCTCTGCTGCCTGTGCGTCGACATTAGGATGTGAGATAGATTGCGCAAAATATTGCGCCGCAGCATAGTTCTCGCGGGAAATAGTTACTTTAAAACCATTCGGTTGTAAGTAATTTATATTGTCTACTTGTTCTGCCATACTTTTATTTATATTAAAAAAAGGGCACCCGTAGGTGCCCTAAAACATTTTATTGTTTTTATTCTATATCTTATAAACCGTTGTCGAGGATCCCGTCAACAGCGAAGATACGATAGTACTGGTTAGTACGATTTGCAGCAAGACCGTTAGCAGGTGCAGCACCTACGAATGGGTTAGACGCCATTCCATAACGAGTCTTAAACCCGATGCGAGGTTGGAAATCATTCTCACCAACCGCACGTACCATCTGGAGAGGGACGTAAGGGCAGTAGAACACACCAGCATCATAGGGGTTAGTACCTTTATAACCTACAGTTACGTAGTCACGAACCGCATAGGGGTCGATGTATACGCGAGTACGACCGTTCAATACACCTGCAAAGGTGTTGCCCGTATCGTCTACTGCTAAGTTAGCAGCAAGAGCAGGAGTGTAATCGAGCATACCAGCAGCGTTAAGAGCAGTAGCAACATCTGAAGAACAGATGACCACGTTACCCTTACCACGACGAGTTTCTTTAGCGATTACGTTTTGCTCACGCTCGATCTGAACCATCAGACCTTTGAACTTCTCAACTGACCAACGACCATCAGCGTCAGTAGACAGATCAAAGATACCTTTGGTACCCACGTTGCCTTGAAGAGCGCCAATTTTCGCTTGAGCATTGATAGTACGAATAACCTCACGGTTGATTTCAGCGAGGATTTCTGTAGACAGAATGTTTGCCAACTCAGTTTCAGCGTCAAGACCATGAATCGCTTTCAAGTCTTGTGCCAATTCTAAGGTGTATTCTGCTTTCAGCGCACGAGAGCGAGCCGTTACGGTTGCTTTCTCGATCGTGAAACCCATTTCTCCAAACGCTGAACCAACGTCAGTACCCAAAGATTCCGCGTCTTGCGTTGGCATACCTGCTGAAGCAGTGCCACCAGAAAGACCGCCAGGAACATGTTGACCCTGTGAGTCAATGATTGTTCCGTCAGCGTCGCCGTCCAAAGTACCAGCAAGACCAGAAGGTCCACGGTTACCAGCAGCATTGAGCGAATCCATGCTTAATGATGAGTCGCCTGAGAACGGTACATGAGGTTCAACGAACAACGCTTCTGTATCAGTAGTAGCGCCACCACGAGTAGACTTATGAACTGACTTCATAGCGAAGATCAGGCCAGTAGGACCAGTCATAGGTTGTACGCCACAAACGTCGTATGCCATCAAGTTAGGCATTGCGCGACGAACGAGAGCGATAAGTACAGGATCCCAACCAGCACCATCAGAACCAACACCGCCAGTTACTGAGTTAGCGCCAGCGGCAGTGTTAGCAAAAGCATTACCGTTAGAGATTTCAGAAAGCATGCCACGCTCTTCAGCGAAAGCACGCTCTTGGTTTTCGAGAACAGCTGCGGTTACTGCACGACGATGAGAGTCCTGGATTGCTCCAGCGCTTTCTTCGTTAAGTACAGGTGCCCACTTCTCGACTAATTTGTCGTATGAAATTTGCATTTATATACTCCTATTTTTGAGTTTTTCTAATCGTTGCTAGATACTGATCCATCAAAGTAGAAGTTTGAATAACTTGATCGGCATCTAAATCTTCAGAAATTTCTTCTTGATCAGAAGACACTTCCTCGTTTTTAAAGTAAGACTCTTTAACAGTCATTACTTTATGAGTAAAAGACTCTTCGTCTTCAAAATCAAGAGAAGAAACTAATGACATTAATTTTTCTACTTGAGTGTCAGCAAGATCGCGTGAATGCTCGCGAACGATTGATTCGCGCTGATATGCTTCCAACATTTGAGTCATTTCGATTACTGAACCAGTCTGATCGTTGAGTTTTTCTTCCAACTCTTCGACTGATGCAGCAAGTTCGTCAACTAGGTCGACTTTAGATTCGGGAACATCGATGTAAGATTCAACGAACAAGTCTTTCAACGAGTTCATAAAACCTTCAGCGATCTCAGTGCGAAGACCAGTCTCCACAGCGAGTTTATTCTCTTCCATCCAAGTTTCAACAACATAGTTGAGGTAGTTATCAACTTTCTCGATGAGTTCTTCTGACTGAGCAGAAAGTTCTTCGTCAAGTTTTTGTTGATACTCATCTTCCAAACGGGAAACTTCCCCCGCAATTTTGGATTTAATAGCAGTTTCAAAGATGATTGCAGTTTTTGCTTTGAATTCATCAGAAAGAGTTGCTTCTGATTCAACCAATGCTTTGAGGTCTGCATCGAAATCGTAAGAAGTTTCTTCGATTTCTTCGAGCTCTTCTAAATCTACATCTTCGTGATACGAAGAATACATTTTTCCAAGTTCTGCAGTTTTCATTCCGTTCATCTTAGTGAACATAGCATTGATAATTCCTGCTTTCGTCTTAGGTGACGGCTTACCAGATGGTTCGTCTTTAGCAGACAACTTATCGCCTTTACGAGCGGATGCTTGCTTCTTTACACCATCTTCAGCTTTGTCTACGGACTTAACTGAGTCAGCCTCAGTCCCGACAGGCATTTGTTGAGCTTTATCTTCCTCTAATGATTCGTCATCAATAGGAAGTTCAACGTTAATATCTTTCGACATATTGTATTACTCCTTTAGTTTGATTTGAGTAACGAGAGGAAATTTTTAAACTCACGAACCTGCGTCTCGTAGAGATGCTTTTTCGGAGCGGTTCTAATTTCAGTCTCCATTTCTTCAATTACTTGAGGTTGTATAACGCCATTATCCCAAACCCATTCTACACCTTCCATAATTCCATTAACGAAAGCTGCTGGTGCTGATGGATCTTGTACGATGTCAACAGTGTTAAGAATGAAATCATCTTTCACATACATCGTGCCGTTTTTACTCTCAAGACTACCCATACCACGAGTTGAAACACCCAGTTTGACCCCGCCATCAAGAAGACCTTTAACAATCTTTCCATTAGGAGTATCAAGAATAGATGCCTTTCCAATCACATCATTGCCTTCCCATTGAAGGTCGGTAATGAGGTGTGAAACTTTATCTAAGTTTACAGTTGGTCCGTCAGGATGATTTAATTCTCCGACAGCTCTTTTCTGTGAAACCTGATCTTGAACATATTTACCTACCGCCTTTTCCATAATAGGTCTAGGGTAAATACGTCCATTTCTATTTTTTTGTTCTGCTTGCGCGAATACGCCTTCGATCATATAAGATTTTTCGCCGTTTTCTTTTTTCTCAACGATAACGCCGATATCTTGTTCTACGTATTCAGCTATAAGTTTCATTAAAATTCCTTAGCGAATTGTGTTGCAGTTTTTTCTGCATCTCTTTTATTTTTATATGTGTCTAGTTTGTCGCCGTCTACATATACTGTAAAACCTTTGTCGTTTTTATAAACGGAAACCATATGTCTGTTTATTTTTTTAGACATAACTTTAATTCCATTTGGAATTGTTTTAATTTTTCTTATTTCTAAAAAAGTTTTCATATTACTACTTTTTCTAAATCTAAAACTAACGTTGCTGATTTATGATCCATTATATGATCATTATGTTCTACCACTATACTATCTAAATAATTTCTAGTCAGTTTATCAAAATGAACAAAAGAATCAGTTTGTGTTATCCAAATAAGTTTGTTAGAATATTTTTTAACAGAGCGTAAAAAAAATTTTATGTATTCAAACTGTTTTGATGAATCAAAATTTCTTACTTTAGTGTCCCAAAAAGCATTAAACCTAATTAATATTATAGCATCAAAATCTTTATGCATTAAAGTATTACCAGAATATTTATTATGTATCTTGTATCTTTTAGAAGTTACCAAATTGTTAACTTGAAAAGACGTCATTTCTGCAACTTTAAATCCGTTCCTTATTGGTTGAAAAAACAAATCAGTGTAGTTCCAATCAACTCCGATAATATTTTCTTCTTTACCTCTGTCAAGAAAAATTTTTTCTAAAAACCCTCCTCCGCATCCAATATTTAAATATTTTTTATTGTCTTCACATACTCCAGTCGCTATATCATTACATAAATTTAAATGTGCTCTATATACTTCAGATCTACAATATTGCAAACTATAAGAATGTTTTTTTATATCGAATCCAGTATCTGCTAACTTACTCAAGTACAACTGATAATCGTGAGACAGTTGATCGAGGTATGCTTGAACTCCCCAATCTCTAGATATTTTAGTTTTATCTTCTGTTAAAACATTCATTATTAGTAGGAATATTTATAAAAATTTAATTTTCAACTTCGTCTTCATCAAACTCTTCGTCTGCATCAAACTCTTCGTCTTCAAGTTCTTCATCTTCTAATTCTAGTTCAAGTTCTTCATCTTCGATTTCTTCTTCGTTATCTACAGGAAGACCTTCTCCATTAAAAATTTGACTCGCTAGTCTAATTCTATTTTGATTTAAACTATTTTGTAATTTGTCATTAACCAAATCATTAAATTGATTACCTGCTAAAGTAAAATTATCATCTTTTATCGCAGATAACAAATCTGGAATAGTAATTGTTGCTGCGTCTACATCATTATCAGGCATTTTATACTCCTTTGTATATTTCTAAATTTAAATACTTACTAATTAATTCACTTTCAAAAAACTTATGTAAATGTTTTGTTCTAACATACTGTATATATGGGTTAAACGGATGCGCCATATTCGCAATATCCAATGGTCCGTCTAACAAACAGATATACGGAACTTTTAATGCATGCGCCATATGCGCCCACCCGCCTTCTATACCTATGCAAAACGCCGAGTTTCTCATTACTTTTAAAGAAGAATAAAAATCTCTATGTGGTAAACCTAATATAGAATAATTTATGTTATGCTCAACAAGTAAATCTAATATGTCTTCTTGAGTTTTCTGCGGCAGAAGTTTATAAAAATTCCACTTTTTCATATCCTCATCATATCCAGATTTGCCAGAGTCTTCAAAATTTTGTTTTCTTACTCTCCACCCATCTCTATCGTTGTTTAAATAAACTCCTACATAATTTTTAGTAGGATTCCATAAATATTTTTCATTTATACCTTCATAATATACTGGATTATCATATGAGGCATACTCTGGATTACCCATATTAAAAATGCGATCGGGGTGATAATATGAATCAAAATCGACTGATCTTAACTCAGATTTTATATCGAAAAGTTCAAAACATAATTTAAAACGTTCCCAACAAGCAGGTCCGCCGCCGTGACTTTTTAAAAGATATTGAAACGTATCTTTTTCTGTAGAAAATTTTTTAAAATATGCAGTCCATTTTACAACATCACCAAGACCGCCTCTCTCGCGGATTTCATAAATCATTTTTGAAACGCCAAATATTCTCCGGTCGTTAAAGTTTTATCGACCTTGGTCGAAATAATAGTTTGATCGCTATCAATACCTTTGGTTAATGTTCCGTAAGTATTTCCGCCCGTAGATACTAAAGTAGAATATTCCCAAACTTTCTGCGCTATTGCAAGATAATCTGCTTCTGTTACTGTAGCATTTGCTACTAACTGATCGACCAAATTAGAACGTGTCAGGTTTACCGAGACACCTTCTGCAAACAAGAACGGATTACCTCCCGCCTCTCGCGTATAAATGTTACCATTCACAGTCAAAACATATGGATCTTTAGACGCAAACGGTTGTATTCTCCAGTTATTCTCTAAGAAGAATGTACTACCAACGTTCAGTGTATCGTTCAGTGGTTCACCACCAATTGCACTGATTGCTTCTTTCCAACCAATTGCGACAGGATACTCAGGAGAAAACAAAGTCCACTCTTTCCACGCTGAATAGATGTCAATTTTTACGTCGAGGTCAGTGACACCCTCATTAACATAGATGATTTTATTACGTCCATCAAACGCAACTTTTTGATTAGGATAACCACCTGCTGCGGCAGTCTCCCAGTTCCACCAAGAACCATAGTTGAATATTAAACTAGGCATTACTGACTTAATTCTTTCCAAGTGAGATTGAATGTAACGAAGGTTCTTTCTGGACCAGATGCTCCACCAGGTTGTAACCCAAGATCGTCGCCACCAATAGGATTATACATGAATGTCCAAACAGGTGATTTCGGCGCAAGACCCCTAATGTTTCCGATAGATGCAACATCAAGTGTTGGTTGCGACCACCCAGAAGAATTAACTGCGCCTAATGTTGTCTTGTAGTCTTTGGGATAATTACTAGCACCGGTTTTGTTGATTGCTATTAACGTGGTAGCAAGCAGACTGGTATTCGTCGCAGATGCTACGGTGAATGCCGTTCCACCCGCAACAGTATCATCGAGCGCCGCAACAGTTCTTCCGTGTAGATATATGTTACCGGCATCAGAATCATAGTCTAATACATATGCACTACCTATACCAGCAACTGAACACGAATCATCTTCAGAAATGCCAAGAGGAACAGTTGATGGTGTAAAGTTAATCACACGACAATCTCTATCGTCTTCTAGTGTCGTCAAACCACCTGCGGCACTATCATACAAGAATGCTTCGTTACCGTCGATGAACGAAAGATAATACGTGCCTGTTAATGTTTCTGGTCCAGTAGTTAGTCCTGAAACTCCTGTAATAGTAATGGGCGCACGATCCTCGAAGAAGTGAACGTTGCCGCCATTAAGTGGATTAGTGCCAACTTGAATACTTACTTTACCAGCACCGAAAGTAGAACCTACTAATGAACCCACGGCATTGTGATCATCTTGTGCATTGATATTCGCAAGCGGTTGTGATCTAAAAGCAACAAATGCTTCAGCATTAGGTCGAACAGCACCGTATTGAATATTGTCAAAGATATCGCCCATGTCCAACTGACCAACACCTTGACTTATGGGCACTCTGAAAATCTCAGGACCGTGTCCTACGTGATTTCCTTTTTGATTGTATATAGATCGAACACCACCAGTAACAGATGAAGACGCATTCTGCCCATCGTATTCCAATGTACTATACGATGGTGTATTGAAGTTTTCACCACGCAGTATACACTGTAAGAATACTCTAATTTCCCCGTCTGGGCGTGATCCATCTTGATTGAAACAATTGACATCCAATTTTTTAGGAGTGTATATGGTATGATTGTCTTGTCCGTTAGGATAACTAACAGATGGTTTTAAAGAAGTTAGATAGTATGCCCCTTGAGTATAAGGAACACCTCTTTGCGTGGTGTTTTCATCAATTGCAAACACTGCGTCAAAATTTCCTGGTTTTCCGTATTCTTGAATTGGTTCTACATCTGCATCCGTCCATACCGTAGCACCCAAAGAATAAAAAGATCTTTCTGGACCACCTGGATCTTGTGTAATGTCAATGCGTTTCATTGCCCAACAGATAGGTCTTGCACTATTTGCTACCGCATTAGTAACCCAAGTGCCAGCAGGACCACCATTACCCATGTCCATTTCGTGACAAATAATTCGTTCACCACCAGCAAAAATACCCCAGCGAATCGTACCCCCGCCCAACTGTTGAAAGTCAATCCAGTATGCGTTTGCTTTGGTTACATCTAATGTAACACCTGATTTGTTTGTGGTTCCGCCTGTACCCAGAAGCGTGTCTCTATTCCAATCTGCCTGAGCAATAAAGTTTTCTGTTTTATTGGCACTAACATAATTTGCATTGAAAGTGTGTCGATGAACAACCCCTAGTGATGTTCCGACCAAACGAAACATAAATCCATCTGTTGCATCAAATGAACCCCAGTTCCTAACAAGACCCGCAACACCAGCATCAGGCAACCGTGTGCCCATTACAAGAAGGTTTGTTGATCCATAGGTTACTGGGTGATATAAGTGAGAAGTGTTTGTTGTTAAATCGTTGTCTGCTCCGCCAGAGGCATCACCTGCAACACTGAGTTTAACCCAACGTCTATCTGCTTCATACGTAGCAGACCCCGTTCCAACTTGAGTATTAGCAAATTGGTCAGGCAAAGCACTTTGCGAAAAGTTATACTGTGCGATTACCCTTGAGTTTGCGATACGTAACGCACCAAAACCATTAATCTCTGGAGCACCTTCACCAAAAGTAATTTGAGCAGAGCCGAAGCGATCAATATCAAGACCAAATTCTGGGTTATCAAACCCCATAATGTTTTGAGTAGGAACGTATACATCATAAGCAGAAGTTACTATTGCAATAGCTGTCCCTTTGTATGATATGACAGCATCAACAGCAGGAACTAAATTTTCAAACTTGGCAGTTTTGTTATAGTGAACCGCCAGAAGACCTGTTTCGCCATTGACATAATCTCCATGGACATGAACCTTGCCATTACCTCCGAAACCAGAGATGTCGTACAATTCTCCTGTTTTCCATACATGATCAGTAGAACCCGCAGGAACAACGTTGAAGTCCTTGAACCCAATCTCGGCAGTATGTACCATGTACACACGGTCGCCAGTACTCTCCGGTGGTATCCTAGTAAATTTCTTTTCGCCTGACATTTTTAGATCCTGTTAAATTCTTTGTTAATAGTTCTATTTATATGGTTTTTATGCTGGGTTCTTATAGTTTCTGTCACCGACTTGTGAGAGAGGAAACGAACTGTTAGCACTAGTAATTGTCTGTCCAGTTGTTAAAATAGAATCACTACCGATTCGATATGTTAAGAAGTCTATTTGCGTTCCATTCGCAACACTGAATTGATATCTTGCATCAACCTTTTCGACGGTGACTGTTTTACTGTTCGCACTATTTAATGTTGTGCCAAATGCTGAGGTAAATCCACTAAATGAAGTCGTTGTCAATATAGTTGATGCACTTGGTGTACCCGATACCACAAACGTATCAAATAATTGTAATGATGGGTTGTCGGCATCGTTTCTGATAAGAACACGCACAGTGTCTCCTGCCGCTAACGCTCTTGGATTTGTTGAATTTGTGTCTTGAAGTACGCCGGGAAAATTACTAAAAACATTTGTTCCGTTGGCATCAATTTGAACAAAACCACCGTTGTTGGAGTAACCAATGTAATTAGAACCACCGTCACCACTGTTTGTGTCTGCACTAACAGTTTCAGTAGCAATTGGACTTGCGAAATCTGAAAGAGTGTTGCCTGAGTATGGTGACCCAGCAGTTGGTAACACTTTGATTTCGCTATTGCCTAGAACGCTGGAAATAGTAGTCGTAATGTTGTTAACAACTGTGACTTGACCACGCACACCATCAGAATCGACTGTAGGAGCATCGCCACCGGATACGAGAACTGTAATAGGTTCGCCTGAAAGATTAATTAATGCTTCGTTTCCTGTGTTTCCTGTTGTTGCCGCATAACCACTATATGTGAAATTACTAAACGTAAATTCTTGGTTCGCAGTAGCAGAGTCGATGTTAATCCCGTGCCCTGCCCCTCCCGAAGAAAAGAACAAACCACTCATATTAGTTGTGTCGTTAAATGTTGCCGCGGCTGTTGTAGTTCCCGTAGCCTTAGTAGAAAAGAAACCACAATTACGTGCTTCAATACGACCTAAATCAACATTGCCGCATTGAATAAAATCTGTTTGAAATATTTCCGTATCGACTGCGGCACTATCATCGCCTCGAAATACAAATTCTTCCCAATCTCTAAACACACAGCCGTATATACCAACAGAGTCGAGGTTGATTTGTGATGCAATAAAGTTTGCCTTTGCATTAGACGCTGAGTTGGCAATAAATGTAGTGCCCTGATTGCCAACACCTTGACTCACACGATTACCCGCAATAAACGAGGCTCGGCCGGGAGTTCCGCCGACCCCGCCGCGTTTTCTTACTTCGAAACCATAACGAGTATCCGTAGACAACCCTCTTGATTCCCACAAAAACGTTTCGTTTTTTGTCAAGAAATCACAATTTCTACCAACAGTATCGCCTAGAGTGCCAAACGTTATTTTCGCTTGAGCAGAAAAAACGCCGTCACCAATTTCTCTTATAGCGCCGTTGGCCCTGCCTGTAATCCCGCTCCTGTCGTATGCCGCCACACTGTCAAATCGTATTATTTGACCAAGTGTCTGTGATGTAAGTTCTATGCCATCTGTACCGAAACGCATGATATCGATAAAGCAGTTTTCAGTACCACCTTTTGCGTCCTGTAGCGTTTTGAATGCAAGCCCTACTTCAGTAATTGTGGTAAGTGTTGGTGCACCCGCTCCCTGAAAGTTAGTTATTGCAGTAGGAAGATTAGACGTGTCTAATACGTGACACTCATAATTTGGGTTATCTGTAGGATGTCGAAAACTAGACACATTTGAGCCACCAACGTGATATCCTCTTCGGTTAGTACCATCACCTAAAACAATTTGAACACCACCGTTTACTTCGGTGTCCATAATGCCCTGTGAAAGCCCCCAGATATAAAGAAGCGTATTCGATAAATCTCCACTGTTAGGTATAGTACCGTTGAAGTACCCTTCTTCGGTTGCTGTTGATACCGCGATACCAATGTGCCCAGTTGCTTCGATTGGATCGGGATCAGCCGTAAAAAGATCACGTGCGTTGTTGTTAACTGAAAAGTTCCAGTTGGTCAATGCATCGGCGGCGTCGATGGTGTTTCTTGTGTCAAGTACTTGTACGGCCATTTAACTCTCTAATAGTTTTTCGACGGTCCCAACGAGACCTTCGTCCATGTCTTTTTTAAACGCCAATACATCTTCTAATTCGAAAATCCATTCGGGCGTGGTATGCTCTACATCATCGTTAAATGATATAGTGCCGTCTTTATTATATGTGAGTTCTTGGTCGGATACCAATGTGATAGGTAGTCGCCCCTCACTGTTTGCGATGAATAAAACTTCATCTTCAGAACGACTTAAAATCTCAGATGCCTGAGCGAGTGTAATTTTCATAATATTCTCCGGAAATCAATGGGGGGCGTAATGCCCCCATATAACATATTTATATTACGTTGGATTATTGTAGTTTCTTTCAACAGCAGAAATTACTGACACCGGAATTTCGTTAACACGTGTGATACTCGCGGTTTGTTGTACCCACTGACCAGAATTTAACCCTATCGCGCGAACATTAATTGCAACATCAGTACTCGCTACGCGATCTTTTTGAGAGTTATTATCGTAAGAGTATGAAAATACAAGTTCATCTAAGGAATTAACAGTGTTTTCTGGTCCGTTATATAACGGAGGAGTTGCAAGTAACGAAACAACGCCGCCTGTATTTTCAACAGCAGTACCTGCTGAGTCAACTTTTAACGAAGCAGGACTATTAATTGGGTGTGTTCTGATAGTCCCTCCTGAAATTCCTCCAGGAACGTTTACAATAGTGGGAGTGTCGTCTAAAGTAATCGCAGCAAAACTAACAGAATCGAATATCGAAGTAACACCGAAAATAACATTATTGTCTGCATTAGTAGCATCGCCAGTTATTTTAAAATATGCGTCCTCTGCTTGATTACTAATAGTATTGAGACCGTTTGGAGTTCCAACCCTAAGAAGCGGCGTAGTACTAAATCCAGTTAATGTAATGTTACAACTATCTTTAGTAGCGTCACCAGCAGCAGCACCAGCGTCTGCTATAATAATGTTGGTGCCTGTATATTCTCGCGTGTAGTCATAAAATACAGTTGCTTTTGCGTTATCACTATCAGCAAGTATATCATTTGAGAAAGTGACTTTAACAGACGCCGAGAAAGGAAACGATTGTAATGCATTATTAACAGTATCTCGTAACTGCGTGTTGTTAATATCAGCAGAACGAATATTAGTAACCGCTGTACCACGCTTAGAACCAGATTGATCGAGGTTAGTCGCCAATTTTGTGGTCAAAGTAGGTCCAACAAACGCCAATAATTCATCCTGTAATTTACCATTCTTAACCGTACCACCAGCAAATTCAATGTCAGAATCTTGACGCAATTTATATTGAACCCAACTATACAGTTCAGAGTTAGATAATTGCGTAACTGTTGGAGAGGTCGCGTCAATAATATTACCAAAATTGAAAGGACCACTCAGAAGATCTTCTGAGTACCCTAAAGTGCTTGATGCAACATCAGCAGCACGGTAATCGATAGTAGGACCGCCAGCGTTTGCATATTTTTGTCCTGCGCCCAACCCTGCAGCAATAACAGCATCAGTAATACTAGCACCATCTCTGTCTTTTACGTTTAAGTCTTCGCCTTCGACCAACGGGAATCTTTGAGTATTAAAAGGAAGGGTTGTGCCTGCCGCCAAACCAATATCTGTTGTATCAGTTTGATCAAAAGTCCATGCTTTAGACTGTTGATCTGCGTTTGGTCCAGTATAAGGTTGTGAACGAGTAAACAATCGTAAAATATCGCCGCGACGATCAAAGTCGGGAGTACCATCACCATTCAAATCTCGATAGGTTTCAACTGCTTGATTGACTTCTCCAGCATAATCGTAATCGAAAGGACCAGCGCTTGATGTTCCATCAGCAGAATCAAAAAACGCATAATATACTTTGTGTTGTACAACAGTAGCAGCATCACCCTGAGTCGGAGTACCCTGAATATTGCCTAGAGAAATCGTACCAATGAATTCTCTTAACTGTGTGCTGTTGTCAATATCAAATTCTCTCCAACCACCAGTACGTAACAGTGATCGTGACGAATCGTCAGCAGGAGACCAACCAAACCGCCACTCGAACTGTTCGGGAGTAATGGCGATTAGAGGAAACGGATAGGCAATAAGGTCTTTAGACTTAGTGTCGTTTTTCCATTCTTCTTTTAAGAACGAGTATAATGCTTGGTGTGTTACACCATCATTATTTAATTCTGGTCCAGATGGAGCAGCAGAATTATTTCTTATTTTAATTGTTCTTGAAGCAGTGTCGATAAAAATATTTTGCGCTGAGTCGACCCCAGCGTCTAATAAATTATCAGGATCTGTGATAATTGCCATTTAAATTTCTCCGATAAACGATATTGATTAATGTTTTTATTTATAATTAATCGTATGTTAGTGTCAATCTATCATCCCAAATTTTATCAAAATCAGCGCTACCTTCTGCCCAAATAATAGTATAATCATCTCCTGCTTGTTGATCGACTCTTTTAATTCTCCATTTAGCGTCAGAAGTTGCAGATCCAGGAAGTGCTTCACCAATGTAAATAAAATGATCAACGGTATCAATAAGTCTGTTATACTGCACTTCTAAGTCTGCCTTTATTCTGTCTAGTACATCAATAAACGACTGCACAACAAATTGTTTTCTTGTTGGATCAAAAACCAATATACTATCAACAACAATGTTTTTTAATCTAACACTTTTAACATCTGACGCTTGCATCACATGAGATATGCCACCGCTCGTAGATGTCATAGAACTCAATCTTTGCAGTTGTCGTTCAACATTTTTGTTGATAGTAGACTGATTTTCTGAAGCGCGTTCATTTAATTGTTTTAACGCTGCTTCAAAATCTTCTCTATAATCTGGTGCGACCCCAGGATCCCCTTGATCCCCTTTTTCACCAGTCAATCCCTGCGGACCTACTTCTCCTTGCGGTCCACGTGGTCCGGGCGGTCCAGATGGTCCAGGTTTCCCTTGTATCCCTTGGACACCTTGTAACCCCATGTCTCCCGTTCGACCAGCATCGCCTTGAGCGCCAGTTTCGCCCCTGTCACCAGTTTTTCCAGTGTCTCCTTTGGATCCGGTCTTTCCTGTATCACCTTTCTCTCCTTTTAATCCAGATTCGCCAGCAGTTCCGGGAATGCCTTGTTCACCCCTTTCACCGCGTTCGCCCTGAGCGCCGTTTTGTCCATCCGCGCCGCGTTCTCCTTGCGGACCTGTCTCACCTTTTTCGCCACGAAGTCCAGTATCTCCTGTGTCTCCTTTGATACCTTGGTCACCTTTGTCACCTTTGTTTCCTTTGACGCCTTTATCACCTTTGAGACCCTGTGGACCCATCGGACCTTGAATAGTTTGAACTTCTTCTAGGACATCAAATATTCTGTCCTCTAACTTTTTTATTTCTTTCTGCGTATGAACAACTGAAAACGCAGTAGAAATAGTATCAATCTTGCTCATTTGCTTTTGCCATATACCTCGTCAACTCTTCAACCAATTCATCTTCTTGGGAGGGTACATATTGTTCTTTTTTATTTTTCTTAGATTCGGGTTTACCGCCATTAACATTAATATGAACTTGTTGTGGCGGCGTTTTAGGCGGTTCGGGTTTCGGTTCTTCTTCTTCTGGTTCTGGTTCTGGTTCTGGTTCCATAGGATCTGGAACTTCTCCCGCATCAATTTCGCCATCAATTTGGGTTTTAACTTCTTCAATGTCTTCGGCAGATAATCGTAAAACATTTCTCCAAATCCATTCTTTAGAAACATATTGACCGACAAAAGGTTCTGCTTCTGCTAACAGTCCCAACCTATCTCTAAGAATTTCTGCTTCTTTTAATTCTGAAAAATGATTATCTTTTACGAAATCAACGACGATATCATTTTTCCAGTTGTTCCAATCCTGTTCAGTACAAACGCCTTTTAAGATAAGTTGTTTTTTAAGAATACCAAGAAATACTTGTGAAAAGCGCCGACGCAATCTATCAATAAACTTTTGAAACTTAACTTCGTCTCGACTAATTTCTGCAGACCTTCCTAAAGAAAACTGCGCTTCTTGTTCCAAACGATTGACAGGAACATTCAATGCACGATATAATCTCTTTTGGAAATAAATGATATCGTCAATCTGACCAAGGTTATCGCCACCAGGAAGAGTAGAAATTTCTGTACCGCGACCACCTTCTCGACGTGGTAACCAGAAATCTTCAAGCATCGACATATGTTTGCGATCATCTTTAAGTTCGCCAGTGTTCGCGTCGTATACCAATTTGTTACGATACTTAGCCATAATATCTTTCATATATTGTTCAGACTTACCACGAGGCAAGTTACCTACATCAATATAAAAGATACGCCTTTCTGGTGCACGCGCGAGACGATAGATGACCAGAGAGTCTTCCATCATACGCAACTGATTAATTGCTTTTAGTGACTTGTGTAAATGAGATACGACTTTCTTTTTAGTTTCGTCGAGCATACCAGAAGTGGTATACTGAATAGCATCTACTGAAAATTTAACTGCGCTGGTCATAGAACCAGGTCTTTCTTCGTAAATATAAAACTCGTCTATATGATCTACTATTTTAGCATTAGTCTTAGGATCTTTTTTATATTTTACCTGTTTAACTTTTCGCATTTTAGAAGAATCAATATTTCGTATTTCTTGAATTCCTGCCTTAAGGTTAGATTCGTTAACCATAAGGTGATAATAAATTCTTCCGTCTACATACCATGACCTAAAAATATCATGCCCAAGTTCGTTAAATTTCAACATTGCTATAACATTGTCAAATTCTTCTGATATAAGTTTTTTAATTCTATTGGTAGTTTCAACGTCTTCTAAAGATATTTCAACGGAACTTCTAAGTTCTGAAGCAGATATTGTTTCGTTTACAATTTCTTCAATTGCCATATCAACTTCAGGATTCATAGAGACGCCACGATAACGCATAATAAGTTGATGATTATCTTTTGATTGATCACCGTCCATATTAATATACTGGCCATAATGACCAGCAGCAGCAGTTACATATCCTGCACCATCGTCGTCAGTAGGAGGCACGACAGAACGTAACGATTTGTCCCCTGCCTTTTCTTTAGACGGTCTTTTAATTTCAAAACCAAATAATTTGAGTACGTTATCGTCTGCCATGAATATTCCTAAAAAATTAAACGGGGGATCTCTCCCCCGTTATTTAGAGCTTATGATGTGGTGTTACTTTCCCAGTACTGTACTGCAAATACTACATCAAAAGTTTCAATTTCTCCCACCTGCGCATAATCTAACTGAACCTGACCCACCGAAATAGGAAACGCTCCTCGGAAATCATATCTTTTAACCACAGACTCATCGCGATCAAGTTGTTCTACGATAAGATCCGCTTGATAGTCTACGGGATTTACTAATCCAGTATTAGCACTATGCGCATTAATTCCATTCAACCACCTTTCCATCGCGTCTCTTACACTAAAATCAGTGTCGTTCATGATAGTAACGTTCCAATCGGCAAACGTTCTATCGCCTGCGATTTTTAACTCTCTACCACGAAAAGGAATGTTGATGATATTAGTCGTTGATTCCGGAAGTTGTGCTGCTCGACACATAAACGAAGAAAGTTCAACATCTCCCCCAGCGTACTGAGGGAAATTTAACGTTGCTTTGAATAAATTTGCACGAGCGCCACCACCGCGTAGTTTTGCTTTAAAGTCGTCGACTCCTAAAATTGCCATTTATGTTCTCCTTAAACTGTGCCGACTACTTCTTCAAACTCAACTCCGCTTCTTACAGCAACAAAGTTAAGAGTGATGTAGTTGATGGAACGTGCAGGTTTAATGAAGATACTAGCAACAAATCTGTTTGCGTCAATTACAGATGGCGTGTTATTCGTTTCGTCACAAACAACTCTGAAATCTGTAATGCCTCGCCTTCCTTTAACTTCTCTTAAGAAAGGTTCTACAACGTTGACAAATTCAGCACGAGTAAATTCATCGTTAAGTTCAAACAGCACGTTTTGTGCTGCGCCTTTAATCGCTCTTTCAATTGTTAAAAACAATCTTCGAACATTAATTCGATCGAACGCAGAAGGTCTGTTCTGGAACGTTTTATCTCCATAAAGCAAAACGCCTTGCCCAGGTAGATTAACAATTGGGTTAACACCGTTTTTATACAACAAATCTCTTCCAACTCGATCAGCGTTATATGCTAAAGCAGTCACACCCAAATATCTTCCTCTCCTCTGACCAGCAGGAGAGAACCATGGATCTGCAGTTAAATCGCCTGCAGCCATTAATCCTGCTGTTGAAGAAGATGCTGGAATATAAACATATTGATCGCGATACTTGTCATAAACCTTCAACCAGTTATTATCGAAGATTGTATAGTTGCTTCGAGTTACAGTGTTAGCGCAAAGATTGACTGCATTTGTAGCAGCGGCAGGAGAAAGAGAAACGCAATCATCTAACCCTGGAGAAACAGTTACAACACAATCTCTTCTAGACGGACCTTCTGCTATAGAAATAAGGTCATTCGCTACTGTCGTTACGTCCGCCGTAGTATCTTGTCCAGGCGTAATTAAAAAATCTACCTGAATATTATCTCCGTCATTAAATTCGTCGTAACCAGATTGAACCGAAGACGCGCTATATGTTCCGGTTAATCCAGATCCCAATGCAAAACTTGTATTAGCGTCGGTATTTGAACCAACGATATTTGTGGAAGTTTCGCCAAATCCAGTAACGCCAGTAATAGTACGACACCAAACATATTCGGAAGCAGCGTTAATTACATCTTTTGCATAATTTGTGCTGCCATCTGGCGCTTTAGCGTCGTTTGCTGCAGAGACAAAAGGAAATGTTTCCAGAACAGTGCCAGGAGACCCAGTAAACACACCGCCACTATCAACAACCGCAATATGCATTTCGTCAAAAATAGTATTTGTCGTAACGCCTTGCGATTGTTTTACAAACACAGAAGATTCTGGTTGTCCATCAAATGCAGAATCTACTCCAGCATTAAATGTGGCAAAGTTTGACGATCCTGAACAAACTTTAATTGCTAATGAGTTACCAACACTTCCTGGGTATTTAGCATGAAAATCGCCAGTAGTGGGTTCGTCAGTTTCCCAGTCTGTTCTATTTTCGATTAGTTGTGCCGATCCAGCATTAGTCGAATTTGTAGCGCCTGCTCCTACTCCTCTAACATTGTATAAACTGCCAGAATATTTTAGAAAATATGCTCCGGTTAAAAAATCTCTACTAGATACTGCTGAATCTAATCCGGGCGCACCAAACGTTTCTGCTAGTTGCGCTTCATTACCAACTAGAACAGGAGTATTTGTTGGACCCCATGAATATTCTCCTACGAACGCTCCAGTGCTAGTAGTGACTCCTGGTACCTGCCCAGTTAAGTCAATTTCTTTGACTAGAATGTTGGGAGACTCACTTGGTATGGTTGCCATAGTCGTTTCCTTTTGTCATTTGCTTATCTGAAAACATAATACGGTATAAATCTCAATTGTATTTATTTATAAAAATCAAGTTCTTGTTCTAAAATAGGCAAAGACCATTCTAAACGTTCCATTTCTTCTCGAGTAACTATGTGTTCAATAAATTCTGAACCATCATCAACAAAACCAAAAGGAACTACGTCATCTTCAATCGCTTTCATCTTTTCTTTATACAACGTTTCTTTTATGTTAACGTCTGTCATATTAATAAATTGTTCTGTCATAGCATAGTAACCAAACATAACAAGGTTCATCATTAAATCATCATGATTGCCTTGACTCGCTTCATACGAAGAACCAGAAGCGACAAATGTTGATATTTCTAATATAGTTTCTTCATCATGAATAGTCATTTTATTTTCTTCTAGGATATCTTTTATCCCAGAACACCCAATTCTTTTAACTCGTTTGTTCATTTCAACGCCAATATGAGAAGATTTAATAGCAGAAGAAACGTGCGTATTCTCATATTCTAAATCGTAATACAACCCAGCGCAAGTTAATGATCCCTGATCGTTTGCTTCAATAATCACATATGCTTGATTGTAAACAGTAGCATACTTATAGATAATATTAGGGAAGAGTATTGGAGATATATTGTTATTCCGATACACTGCCACTTGCTCAAAAGGGCGTGTCGTAATGTCTATGACATTGAACGTAGAGTAATCCTGACCTCTTCCTTTCGAGACATCTACGGTCATGATGTACTCGTGCTTTGCGCAAGGTTCTTTGTAAACTAACAAAAGACCGCCCTCTAAGACCCGCTGGGGCACTCCTGCCCGCAAGGAAAGGAGTGTTTCAGCGTTTATTAGAGTATTGCCTGTACCAAAAAACGTGTTACCGAATTCTTGATCAAACTGTAATTGAGAGGTATTGTTTACAGTTTCTAGTTTCCATTTCTCGTCTCTTCCAGGAACGTCCCACCAGTCTACTCTAAAAGATTTGTATTCGTTTGTTTGTTGAACAGCGCCTTCCCATATTTTATGAAAAGTGTTTCCAATACCATTGGCAGTAGAGGTAATAATTACTTTAGTGTCTACTCCTGAGGAGATAACAGGATACGTTGAAGTGTAGAATTCAGCTGCTCGCTCAACAAAAGCAAACTCATCGAGATAGAGGAGATTAACAGACATACCCCGAATAGAAGAACCGCTGGTAGCAGCAGCAACAATCCTAGAATTATTAGAAAACTCGATGGAACCTTTATTAAGAGTTTTACAACCTGGTTGCAAGAAAAATGGAAGGTTTTCCAACATAAGAGTAATACGCGCGAGCATTTCTCTGGAAGTAGATCCTTTATTCGCCAATATGGCGATTGTTTTTTCGGAATTGAATATAGCGTACCAGAGTAAGTATGCAACCGAAGATATCGATTTACCAGATTGTCGACAAGCAAGTACGATGCTAAAACGATTATCGTTGAAATGTTTGAACATGTTTTTCTGATAGTCGTAAAGACTAAATGGAACAAGTCCTTTGTCCAAAGAGATGATTTTAATATATTCTCTCGCAAAATATTCGGGAGACCCCATGCATTTTGCATACTCTTGAACTTGCTCTTGAGACCATTCTTGTACGATACCATCGCGTTTAACATTTATATTTCCAAGATAAGTTTCGTTTACATTAATCATTCTCGACGCTGTCTGCATCAATCACCTTTTCCTCATTACGTAATAATTTTTGTAGATCAGTTGTGCTTCCTAAAAACACATTATTATTTGTAATTTGTTTTGCTTCGTTTTTGCCAGGCGCTTTCATTTCTTTTTGTTTCTTATTCAGATCCATCAACCTGTCATTCACATCAGATATGTTTTTTACCATACCTGCTAAAACTTCGAAAGCACGAGGGTGTTCTGATTCACGCGCAACCTCAATCATAAGGTCAAGCGATTCTTTTCCTTTCTCTATGAGTTCGTAATAAGTCGAACGAGAGTAATCATAATCGTAATCTACTTTATCTTCGGGCGTATCTTTGTCGTTATGTTTCATTATACTAATGCTCCTAACGTCAATTGAACTTGTCCGAAATAAGTCTCATTCGTAACTCCTGTTGAAGGATCTGTTGTCGGTGTTGAGACGCTTTCTACGAAATAAAATTTTAAAGTGCCGATGTAAACCTCGGACGAGGTATTTGCAGCGCTTCTACTAAATGTCCAAGAGCGGGTCTGAGCGCCCATTGAGATCCATTGGTCCAACCCAGCATTATTAACATCCCATCCGCTGTTGCCGCCTTGGAGGGGTGATTCGGCAGCAGGTGTAGCGATTTCTTCTGCATATATCCAAATGTTATCAAAATTCAAAGAATCTATCATCGGATTTTTAACATAGTTATCTTGAATTTCATCTAAATCGTTAAAGGAGGGATTAGGAGTAGATTTTTCGTATCTCCAGGTTCCTCTTTCTCTTGCAACAGCATTCTGATCTGTAGTCTCACTAAGGTTATTACCAGCGCCAGAGCTGCCATGGAAAACTATTCCTAATTGATGATCAACGCCAGTCGAGTAGAAAGGAAGAAAACTGGATCCGCTACCATAGTCGCCTCCGAGATAACTTATAAATTCAACTGCCATTATGATCCTCTCCTAGCTTCAAGATTGACGTTATATGTTTTTTGCATAACAGTAGTGCCAGCACCTAAATTGCCCCCAGTGCCATCCCAGGTTTTGATGTGGATTTCATATGAGACTGACCCGTTTTCTTGAAAACTATCGGTTGCTGAGAGAGCAGCGGTAAATTCTCGATCAGTATCTAAACCAATCCAAGTACTAAAAGAATCGTTATTTCCTGTTCCTATACCCGTATCAAAACGCGCTTCACCGGAAGCAATCGCCGAAACGTTTATCTGGTATTGACTTCCAAATGATCCAGTGCACCAACGACCTTCCCACGGACCCATTAGGTCTTCAGGAGGAGCGTATGCTTCTGTCTGACCTGTTGTAGGAGCGCTTGGAAATCCTACTACAAACGTGCCATCAGCGTTAAAATCAAGTACCGAAGTAATTCCAGATGAAGTAGTTGATACACTAGTGGTTCCTGGTAAAAACATAACATAACCATCGCTCGTTTGTATTGCTACTCCATCGTTTATAGTAATCGTAGGCGTAGTTGCAACAGGAGTAGAAGAACCAGAACTAGTATATAATTTAGCAGTAAAACTTTCTGTTTCTGTAACAGCGTCATCTACAAGATCAATCGTGTATGATGCCGAAGCAGGGTTTCCAGAAGTTGTAATTGCTTGCTTAGCGCTAATAGGAGCTACAGATCCGGCGGAAGGATTTGTGAAATCTGCTGTTGATATCGCACCTACGACGGGTACGAACTGTAAATAAATCGGCGATTGACTCCAATCTGTTCCTCCGATTGTAAAAGTAAGCGTATTGCCTTCGGTCGGTGTAGTGTTATTAACAGATATAGTATAAACTGCATCAGAATCTAATACTTGAAGAGTATCGGTTGCTGTGCTACCAGAAGATACGCCTTGAATTTGAACAGTTAAAGAAGTTCCTCCTGCCCCATAATCATAATCATCGTCTCGCAAACGAACCCCAAAAGAAGTTGTTCCGTTAACAGAAGAAACTGTTCCTGTAGAATCTCCATTCACAATTCTGTTAGTGGTTCCGCTAATAAAAGACCAACTAACATCTTCTCCATTAGCATTAGTCGGAGTTAAGGTAAACGGTATTTGTTTTCCTTCTACTGTATCTGGCGCAGAAACAGAATATGTTGGCGTCAACGCCCCAGCAATATTGATCGTAACACTATCTAATTTTGTAACATTGGTGGGATCGTATAATTTTGCAGAAAACCACTCAGGATTATCTGCTGTATTAGTTAGAGTTGCTGTAGTCGATCCTAAAGTTCCGCTAACAGCGGTAGTAACTGATAGGTTTAACGCCGATGAAACGTCTTCAACAAAATCTGTATTATCTGCTGTACCCTCTTCAGCAAGTCTAAGTTTATATGTTCCAGAAGGAACGTTGCTTCCCGAAACATTAAAAGATATTGTATTCCCTTCGCTATACAAATATGAAGGAGAAAATAAAGTATAAGAAGCAGGTCCATCGTTTAAAGTAAAAGTTGCCGAAGGTTCTGTATCAAACGCAGAAGAAGCTTGAACTTGGCCAGTGAGCGGTCCTTGAGCAGCTGCATTTGCTGTTGTAGCAATAGAAAACGGTTGAGGACTGCTGGTCATTGTAACTGTACCAGGAGAAGAAATTCTCGAATTTCCTGATAATGCGCCAATAATCGACAATGTCACTACTTCGTTTTGAGGGTCGTCGGAAACTACTTCTCCTGTTATGGCAGCGCCTTCTGTTATGCTAGTTGCATCTAAATTAACGGTGTACTGAGGAACGACATCGTTGATGTTTATATTCGCAGAATCTAATTTCCTTCCTTCCCAATCATACAATTTAAAAGCAAAAACTTCATTTCCTTCGACCAATAAATCTGACGCATATTCTAAATCAACAGATCCAGAATTTGAAGTAATCGTTATATTTCCTGCAGAAGATAAATCTGTCGGTGGACGAGGAACAACAAAATCTGTCGGGGAAGTAGATAGATGTTCAATGTAATATCTTAAATTCGTATCCGGAGAATTTGTAGCATTAACTGTTACTGTGCCAGTCGTACCTTCGTTTGAACTTCCTCCGATTATAGAATATGCCGGAGTTAATCTCGTACCAGTTTCTGCAGAATCTAATGTCTGAAGTTCTTCGTTCATAATTTTTAAAACTGAACCACCAAGATACATGCCTGCCGGATGAACAAATAACTTGTAGATGTCTTTCCATTCAGAAATAGAGCGTCCCGTTTTTAAAAGTATAGCAAACGTTTGATATAATTTATTATCGGTAATATATCTTAAAGAATCAGGACCTATTTGTGATTCTCCAATATTAAAAATATTTTTCTTTGGATAAATTACTTCAACGTCTTCGTTAAAAAATGCTCTAAAAAACCACTCAATAGAATACTTTGATCCTTTAGACCTAAACAATATACTAGAAAAATTCGCTGCCGCTCTAGGATCAGGGAACCCTTCAAAGTATGCTTCGCCTAGCAATAACTCATCTTCGATAAATGCTAAAAGGTCAAGGTCGGTTTGAGTAATATCCCTTGTTTCGAACAAATGATTTAAAAGTTCAGTAGGGTCATTTTCGTTTTCAAATTCATAATATGATTCAAGCAGAGAAATAAATTTAGGATAATCCGCAGCAAAATGCTCGGGCAAGACTTCTTCGACTCGCCTATCGCGCAAGTTAATTCTTCGCCTTCTTTTGTCTTCTAATCCGTTATGCATAGTTTTATTTAGTCAAGAACGTCAAACGTATCTGACGCAGTGATTGCGGCAGCAAACGCGTTGTTATATGGCGCATCGTGGTCTGTACCAGCGTCTGAAATAGTAAACGTGCTTGTTACCGTACCCTGTTCACCTGCAGGTTGACCTATAACAATGTCAACTGTTTTGCTCAGCGCGTCCATCGTTACAGTTCCGCTGGTTGTAGAGATACGTCCGTTAGTGTTATTGTCGCCAGTAATCGACCAGTTTACTGTCTGATTATTTGCATAGTTGGTGGTGATTGTTGCTTGTACTGTTGTACCTTCGATACCGTTTGGTACAGAGACTGTATACGTAAGACCAGTTACACATGTCATCGTAACCGTAGCAGTTTCTGCTGCGCCACCTGTGGGTAACGCGCGATATTCCCAAGTAGTTACTCCTATAAACGAATCAGGCGCGAGATAACTGAAAGTACCTGCAAGTGAATTAGAAATAGTTACTGTTGACGATCCTGGATCTTCTATTGTATGGGTTATGTCTCCTGTAGTTTCAAATGTGTCATTTGTAGAAACATCTACTATAGTCGGCACGTTGTTAAATACAGTGAACGCGTCGTCGACCGCATCACTAACCGCAGAAACATTGACAGTTACAGCGAATTTTTCAGTAACGTTTTGTCCGACATCAACAGATACATCAAAGGTATCGACACCAAAGAAATCTGCGTTCGGAGTATATGTCCAAACTCCAGTAGAAGGCACTATAGACGTTGTACCATTTGAAGCAGAATCGCCAGATGCGATACTGAACGGTGTTCCTATAACACTATTAGCAGAGTCGTACAATCCATTGAGTGTATATTCGACGCGCAGAGTATTAGAAACGCTACCGCTATCTTCTGTTATAGTTCCAGTATTGCCTTCAACAATATTAGTATTACATTCTAGAAAAGTAAGAAGGTCGCCCGTGTTCGTGTAATCGTAAAAGTTAGTAGTCGCTTGAGTAATAAGATTGGTAGCGCTGTTGATAACTTTGTACAGGTTTAACCTCATCTCAAAGTCAAGCGTGTATATAATTGTTCTTCTATTCTCTAACGCACCCTCAAAGTCGTCTTGTATAACAACTCCGTCTAACCTAATCGGCGTATCTTCTTGTAAATCAAAACCATCTAAAGGTTTTACTTGCAGGTTGTAATGCGGAGTGAAGTAAGGTAATATTTGCTCAACGCACTGTAACGCATCGTCTTGACTACGAGCGTATACGTTTAATTGAAAATTGATATTGTATGGCACAGGCGTATAGACGACCTGCCCCGAACTTGCCCCAGTAGAAGCAGGTATAATCCTTTTGTTTAATTTTGGCAACTGCCTTTGAGGATCATAGTTCATTCCTAGTATTTCAAAAGACATACGCGGAAGTTTAACAGCAATCTGCCTTTCTTGTTCTTCGCCTACATCTGTTCTTGCTATACGATCTATGAAATCTCTTTTCGGCGCATACGACAAAGGAACCTTTACCTGACTTAAAACAGCACCAGCAGAGTCAGTGCGCACAACATAAATGTTGTTGAACAGCGATCCGAAAACCGCTACTGCCTTTCTTATACGTTCATTATAAAAATATGATTCAAGCATTATGGATCACCGAATGGATTTGATTCGCTGAAGTCTAAAATACTATCAGCAACAGTTTCGAATTCATCATTCTGAACTTCGTTAGAAGAATTTTCTATTTCTTCCGCTACAGAAACTACGGTAGCAGTCACAGAAGTGTTTACTCCTCTCTGTGCAATTATAGGATTGGTTGTTCCAAATCCTCTAAGTAATCCGTCAGAAGAACCTACGTTAACAACAGTCAGAATTTGTGTAACCGAATTCCAATCAACAACGTCAGCAGTCATCGTATACCCGTCATTTGTTTGCGTTATTTGATCTCCCGCAACAAAAGTACCTGGGATACCACCAATACCTGCTTCATTCGTCACTGTTATTAAATACTTATAACCAAAATTTTCAACCGCGTCTATTGCTTCGATACCCGTATTAAAATCTTCACTACTATATTCATACAATTCGCAACTAAGTCTAAACACAGGAAGATTTTTTAATTGATAGAACGGAGTTTCATCAAACACCTTCATTATTTGGAATATTGAATTAGATAATGGTAAATGTATCAGGTCGCCTTCTCTTGGTCTATAGAACGCTTTGCCTTCTACTCCAGGATCATTTTCTAACGGAGCAATAAATTCTTTCCATCGTCGTCGGGCGACAACAAAGGTTGCTTGGTCACGAATCTCTACCCCGAACTTCGTGAACAAATCTCCCTCACCATCAAACCCTTCAATGTTTTCGATGTACATTTCTATTTTGTATGCATTGTCAAAACTAGCAGATGATTCATCTTTAAAAATGTCGTCTACGTCAATAGATTCGCGAGGAAGATAATACACATCTTGCCCAAACATTTTTAAAGATTCGACGATAAGATCTTCATAAAGGATCTGTTCAGACCGCGAACCTTGTGAGAAATATTGATTCGTTGCCATTAAATTATCCTACGAAGAAATCTGGTGGTAACTCCTGCTCGAGCCGCATTTTTTCTTCAAGTTTTTCAATTTCTGTGTTTGCTTCCTCTAATATCTGACGTCCGCTGATAGTTACGCCTCCTGGAAGTTGCATACCTTCAAACTTAGACATGTTCAAACCCCATTGTTGTTTGATCAAAGCAGTAGTATAATTTTTAATGAACATATCATTGTATATACTTGTGTGTAAATCCGGATCAATTACTTCGTAAACTTCAGCGACTATATAATCGCCTGGTTTCAAAGCTGATATAGAATTTTCACTCCATTCGCCCCAGATATACAAACGGTCTTGCCTTCTAGAAAAAGTTGTTTGAGGAGTTCCTGATAACATCTGGTCTAAAAAATCTAAATATTGATTCATTTGATAATAGTAAGACATACCACCAGCAAAATTCATAAAATCGCCCAAACTATTAAGCATCATTTGATACCTGATATCGAACATATTAATAGTAGAAAACGTTGGATTGATCGGAAACAACTGAGAAACATATAATATGTTTGGACTTATAGGTATATACTTATTGTCTACATCTGTTTGCGTAATTTGATGTTTGAGATATGTGCGATATGTCGCATCAGAATGAAACTCTCTGTACATTTGTAAAGAGTCATCAACCTTGTCTTCAATCTGATCAACATCTACGTTGATTTCAATGACAGGTTCGCCGAGACGACGCAAACAGAAATCTATTAATTGTTGCCTTGACGCAGGAGTCGCCATTTTTAATCCTCGTTTACTTTATTAAAGATCATTTCGTATATTACAGAAACGCCTAATCTATCTTCTTTTCTCAACAGTCTCGTTTTTCTTCTGATAGCAGGAATGGTTTTTCTTTTTTCCAGAATTTTTGTTTTTCTCTTTAAAGATCTTACGTTTCTTCTAGATCTTGATACGTTATTTTCTGGCATTGTTACACCTATTTATAATACTAAGAATTAAATTTTAAAGTTATCCCATTTTTTATATTTCCGCCCGAACCTTTTACACGATAAATTCCTGGACCACTGTCTTCGTTAGTGCCGCCTCCGCCAGATGGCGGGGGTGGGGGATCTTCATTTCCAGTTAATCGTATTTCGTCCGGCATATATAAAACCTTATTATTGCCATTGCCGAGCATAAGAGACATAGTCGAATATCCCTTATTAAAAAATGGATCGATTTGGCGGAAAAGCCCACTTACAGTAAGGGGGGTCGACGGCGACTGGGACGCCCATTGATTAAACCTTTTCGATGTATAATAATATCCTTCAGCAATAGATGAAGAAGAAAAAGGATATTTACCAATAACTTGATTCGCTTGAACACCATCAATTAGCAAAGTGGCAGGACTTACTTGATCCCATTCAAGATCAGTAAAAGACCAATTGGATTCTGGTGGATCTTCGCGAATTACACCGTCTAAAGCATTATCAATTAAAAGAGATTTTAATTCCGAAGGAGTTGGATATCTGTTATTTTTATGATAAAAGTATTCTGCATAACACGCTGCCATTCCTGCAGTTACTGGAGTGGCAGAAGATGTTCCGCCAAACATTCTCCATTCAAAACCGTCATTATAAGTTAAACTACCATCAGTAGAAGCATATCCGGACCATGTTGCTGTAGCGTGTGCATATAAATCTACTCCTGGTCCTCTTGCACTATATCCTTCTATAAAATAATGAACTCCAGAACTGTTAAGAGCGCCCACCACTATTCTTTTGTTTTGGGGTATCCAATAATGAATTCTAGAACGAAATCCATGATAGTATATGTTTTCAGGATTTGTTGGATGTAAAGCAGATCCGGCCAAATCAGTGAACCCATCATTTCTAAACATGTTGATATTTCTAGTGGTAATTTGTCTTTCGTAATTTCCCAGTCCTTCTTCCCAAACGACATAATTATTAGATTCTGTTTCTTCACTTCCTACTGCAAGAGGATAATTCCCAGCAGACATAAAATTTGTTATACCAGCATCCCATGCCGTTGCAAATAAATTTGCTACAACTTCGGTGTCGCCCGCTCTTGGATTAATATCTTCGTTTTGGTATGGAAAAAACAAACCATCATATGGTACGCGATCGTCTGACTGAAAAGCAGAAACAGGTATAATTCCTGCATCAACAAATGCGCTGTAATCAAAATCCCAAGTAGATCCGGGTCTATTAGTAGTAACGCCGTCTTTAACTACGCTTGTAATATTATCAAAATTAAGAAAACCTTGAAGGTCATATGGTTGCCCCCAGCTATTAGTCAAGATGGTCGGGTTCTTAAATCCAGTTTCAGGATTAACAGGTTTTGCTGAATTCCAACTAATAATCGCATTTAAAATTTCTGCAATTGTAGATGCACTGTTGAATTGCATTCCATAAATATTTGCTCTTTTGGCAAATCCAGAATAAATGCCGCAAGAAACGTTTGCACACCCCGAAGCGTGAACCGCAAAATGAGTTTCGGTTCCGGTTTGTAAAGTTTGATTTGTGCCCTTATTAGTAGAAGACAACCCCGAATCATACAAGCTCCAATTAACTCTTCGATATCTGGTGTTGCCTGGATTGTCTAAATCATCAAAATTAGGGTGATCGCTGGGAAATATTGAATTGCTCCCCGACCCAAAAGATGACCCAGGATCTAATATAAAAACATCTATGTTTTTTCCTGTCCAATAATTTGTATATGTCGCGTCAACATTAGTGTCTGTATCATTATTAGCAAGACCATATGTGTTAGGAGAAAGTTCGTCTTTCATTCCTGTATGTTTAATATGAGTCATGTTGGCATATTCCGAACCGTTTTCTGTGGCCGCCGGAATTCTCATAGTAAAATTTGACGTTAGTGTAGTAGGTTCTGCAACAGACTCAGGTATATGTTTTGCTTCTGTTTTCGAAGCATTATAACATGTTTTAATTTCTGAATAAGATGCAAATTCTTCTACTGATTCTCCGAATGCAACTAACATATTTGGAAAATTATTTAAAGAAGAACTTATATTTATTTCAGGATGATCCGATAAAAAAGTTTCTTTATTCGTTTCATCGTAGAGTACTAAATAAAACTTATCCACGATTACTCCTTAGTTTAAATCGACCCAAGCGCTGTTGGCATAACCTCTAAATTTATGAGTTGTAGTATTGTAATACATATCACCATTTACACTACCACTCACAGGATCTGCAGATAATGTCGCTAACCTGAACGGAGTATTGTTAACCTGAACCCTAGTAGTTGCGGTTAATTCGATCGCACTACCAGAAGTAATTTCTGGCGTACCTGCGCCGTTAGCAATAATTTCTCCAGAAACAATTAAGTCTCCTGTTATTGCTACCGCTTTGGCAAAACTTACGGAATCGGTTACCGACCAAGCGCCAGACGTATTATCTATTTGTGTTGCACTAAAAGCGAAATCGCCTAGTTCTGCAGGAGAATAGAAAAAGTCTCCGGCAGTTACACCGTTATCGCTGTAAGTTAATGAACCTCCACCAGAAGCAGATTGCTGTATAACTTCTAAATCGGTGAATGCAATTCCACCACCACCACCGCCTGCTCCGCCGCCACCACCGCCAGCAGGTGTGCCGCCCGTTCCATCATTACCCCAAAGTAATTGTCCAGCAGAATCAAAGACTACAAAAGACCTTCCTGCACTATCGAGTAACCTTCCTACAGACGATGCATCTCCTGATAATTGTAGGTCGCCAATAACATTTACCGAGTCAAGATTTGAAACTCCATTAACAATAATATTGCCAGAAGTTTCGAGAGTATCTGCTGTTATAGCAGTAGTTACGTCTAATACGCCAACGTCTAATCTATTAGAAGAAGGATTATAGAAAAAATCAGTATCAAACTCTACACTGTCTTCACCCGCAGTGTTTTGTCTTCTGAACAGAGGAAAAACAGTATCATTATCATTAACAGGAACAGCGTTTAGGGTTACAGAATTAGCATTTAAAAACGGCGCAGTAGAAATCCATACTGGGACATTGCCATTATGACTAAGAATAGCGTTGGTTCCCGCACCATTTGTAAACGCTAATCTATCTACATTAGGATCACCATATAATAATTCTCCGCCAATCTTTGTTCTCAATCCTGTACCGCCTGAAGAAACCATAGGAGGCTCTCCAAAACTAACAGAATCACTAGTAGTAAGTTTGGACTGAATTAAAATATCTCTGTTACTAAATGTAGTTTGATTGTTTCCGAAAATTACAGACTGCGTTCCGACAGGATTTATGGATAATGTACCATCAATCGTGGTGGAGTCTAGTGTGGTGAGACCATCTACGTTTAAATTAGAAAAAACGTCAATGCCTTCTGAATCTCCAGCGCCGATACGCATTTTCTCATATAGAGAAGCATAACCTGTTTGATTACCTCTAGTCCAAAAACCTAATCGTGTGCCTGCTTGTTCACTTCCGGAATTCCAATTCGTAGATGCCTTTGCAGTGATCTGTGCGCCGGTTCTATTAACACCCAAATCAGTCGCAGAAAATTGAACAGCACCCAATTGATCGTTTGACAGAATACCAACGTCTTGTCTATGAAGTTGAAGTATCGCATTAGAAGTAGCGTCAGAAACTTGTAGTGTTGGTATTCCATCACTAGTAATTTGAGTAGCAGAACCAGAATTAATACCTACCCTTAACTGTCCATCAATCGTGGTCGAGTCAAGTGTGGTGAGACCAGTAGCGTCGAGATTTGCAAAAAACGCATTACGGTTTTCATCAATTACTAAATCAAAATTAGCAAGATTATCATCGTCGGCAAAACTATTTCCATCCCAAATTCTAAATTCTTTTGAACCAATTGCATTAGAAGTAGTTCTGCCAACAGTAGTTACATCATGCAAAGATACTCCACCAAGTATAGCGGATAACGACCTTCTGTCTAAAGACTGATTAACAGAATCGTATACTATAAGAAAATCAGAAGTTGACTCCGTTTTGTCTATTCCTGGGTAGAAAATAGTGTTAGCAAAAACAGGAGAAACTGTAGTCGAATCGCGATTTAATCCGTCAGCATTTAAAGCAGCGCCAATATTCATCACTTCTTGCAAATTGAGATCAGAAGTTGTTTGAATAATCGTAGGAATGTTACCGCGACGAACACTATCAGTGTTAGTATTGATTATCAACATCTGATAGAAATCTGATGTAGGCGCTGCTTCTAATGCCGCTTGAGCGGTAAGAGGAGCATTTAATGACAATCCGCCGTCAAGAACAACTGCAATATTCGTAGAATCTCTGTGTCCACCGAAATGTCGATTCGCCCCAGTTTCAGTTACGTCTTGTAGATCTTGCGGGGTAAACGCACTAGAAGAGAGTTGTCGCGTGACAAGATCGTCGCCGTCTAGCATAACTGCAATATCAACTGCCGCAGAAGATAAGCTTGTCAATGCTAGATTCGGGAAAGACAAATCAGTAGCAACTACTGTATTATCTTTCGGACCTTTAGATGTAAGAGAAGCGAGAGTTTCTGCATCAGAATCTAAAAACGCAAGGTTGCCTAAGTCTCTAAATCCAACACTATCGTTGCTCGCAATAAACAATGCGTTTTGAATGTTCTGCGCAGCATACGGTACATTATCAAAGTCTGGCGGATTAGTGATTTCTAATGTACCAATTGTTACACCGTTTGAAGAGGTATTGCCTTTATTAAGAACAAAATCTAAAGTTATATCATTTTGCGATAAATTCGCAGCAGTCCCTAAAGTACGAACACCAACGCTATCTCTTCCGCCGAGACTTGCTGGCAGTCCATCGCTTACCAAAGTCATTACACGAAGATTTGTCGGATCGGATACTAGTCCTGCTGAGTCTACTCTAAATCCGCTCTTTATAAAAGGTTGATGCGGACCAGTGCTATCGCCAAACCCTAAAACTCTATCCCAACTCAGAGAAGAGATTTGCGTGAAAGCGCCATCTTCAAAATTTCTAAACCCTACACTATCATTCTCGCCTAAAAATAATCCAGTTGTTTCAGTTGATAGGTTTTGCGCGCCAGAAAGAAACACGCCAGCGGTAGCAGCAGCGTTTAAATTAGTTGCTCCGCTAACAGTTAAATCACTATCAACAGTAAGATTTACATCTACAACCCAAGAACCTGCTCCGTCATATAAGAAAGAAGCGAACGGGTTTACCGAGTCAGCAATTTTTATACCAGCGTTGGCAGTGTTAGTTTCAGTTACTTCGCCATACGCTATAACAATATTTTTATCGTTTACATTTAACGTTTCGGTATTGACATACGTTGTCGTACCGTTAACAGTTAGATTACCGGTAATGGTTAAGTTTGTGCCTACAGTAGCGCTGTCCGTTAATATTAGACCACCCGCGCGAATAAGAGAATTACCTACTGCTTCTATTTTATCGCTGTCGTCAGAAATAAAATCATAAATTCCTGGATAACCAGCAAACGCAGGATCTGTAAACCTAATATAATTTCTATCGCCTTGAAATTTTGGATCTAGAAAATGTTGATCTGCTGTTCCAGAGAGATCATTAAAAAATATTTTATCTTGAACATGGATATCTCGATCAGAATCAATAACGACATTATAATTGCCAGAAAATTGATTGTTATCAGCAAACCCTGTTTTGTCATAAATGTATACTGCTTGAACACCAATATCATTACTAGTCGTCTTTCCTTGAGAAGTTACTGAATGTAACGTTTCTCCGGTAATCGCTTCTTGAGAAATGTCTTGAAAACCAATTTCATTGGTAGTAGTATTTTTAACTAGCACCCTAAGACTATTTGTAGACTCAATATTGGGTAAAAGGAAAGCGCCTTCAATAGTAGTCGAATCTTTAAATACTACTGAGTCGCCGAATTCTGAATACCCAGTTGTTATAATACCATTGGTCGTAATTCTAGCAGTGGTACTGTCGCCCTGATCTGTGACCAATTGCAAAGTTGGGTCTGAAAAAGCAGAAGCAGCAAGAGTTCTTTGCTTGATAGTCCCATCGTCTTCGATCATAACAGCGGTTGATTCTATCGCTGTCTGTGCAAGGTTTACCATTTTTATGGCAGAACCAGCAATGCCCGCATCTATTGTAGTAGAGTCTAATGTCGTCGCCCCGTCTACATCAAAATTGATCGACACATTAAGATTTTTAGAAGTTAATGTGTCTCCATCAAAAGTTAAATCTGCGTCATCTGTTACTTCGCCGCTCGCTCCTGCGATAAGTACTCTCTGATTAGTTAAATCACTAACTTGTAAAGTATTGACAACTGCTCCATCAGTAGCAGTGAACAAATCATTTACTACTAATGGACCATCAACCGTAGTACTGTCTAAACTAGCAGTTGTTTGGACATCTAAACTGTTATACTTGACCGTTAATCCATGGGTTGTAATATTAGCAGTAGTGCTATCGAGAAGTGCTAATTCTGTTAAAGTTCTTACGCCAAGAGCATCAGCATCTGCGACAGTTCCGCGAAAAACTGCGCTAAAAGTATTTCCTGCGGGCGGACTAGTGAAATTGATACCGCCGCTGAAAATAGCAAGGTTGCCTGTTTCTCCAGTTGCAAATCCTGGTTCTGTTCTTGCAGTTACGGTATGTAACGTTTCGTCGTTACCCAAAAGATCGTCATAATCAAAATCAGCATACTGAACGTTTTTAATATTACCGTTTGGTGGAATAGTTCCAACGCTATCAAACACCATCATACGAACAGTGTCGCCGGAAACAAAAGTTTTAACAGATGTGCCTGGAAGTTTTAATCTATTTGCACCGATAGAAAAAGTAGTGCTGTCTTGCACCGCTAGATCTCTAAGACTACGAGTACCAATTGAATCGTCTAATCCAGTATAGACTAATGCAGTTCTTGCGTCTACACTTGCTCGCCCAGGAGGAGCAGAGTTAAAACTAAAAAATGGAGCGTTTATCCCAGATGTAGTTACTGCGCCTTTCTTGGGAGTTGAACCTGCATCACCAGAAGCAAGGGATTGGTCTGTAGTTTGTCGTAAAGTAGGAGCAACGAATGCAAATAATGCTTCTCTTTGACCAACGCTATCGTTAGAACCTATAGTTAAAAGCGTATTATCTATTAATGCTGGCGCAGAATAAAATAACTGCGGACCATCTACAATAAGATTTTTGCCAGTACCACCATTAATAGTAACATCGCCTAGAGCAGATAAACTTGCATCAGCGTCTAAAGTTAATGCTCCTCCAACAAGGTCTATGCCTTGAGTGGTTTCGTTGCCTTGAGTAGTAACTTGCTCTAAGGTTGGCAGAGAGAAAGCAGAAGAAGCGAGTTGACGATAACCAACACTATCTGCTCCGCTATGAGAATTCGGATCGTTGTTAAGAATTAAAGCATAGTTGCCGTCGACTACAAAATCGTCGTAGTTGGGCAACCTATCGTTAGTAAAAGAAAGTCCGCCCAATTCGGGTTCGCGAACGAATTTGCGAGTTCCATCGGCATTAGAAACAAATATACTATTATTCGAATCAGGATTACCCGGATTCGGTTCTGCCTGTTCAAGCGATAAGTATTGATAACGATCAGCGTCTAATTCTGATGCTGGTCTTCGTAATACTTTCCCTGCTAACGATATAAGTCTCTTAGCCATTTAACGATTCCAGATAACTCAAAGTTAAAAGCAAACTATTATTAGTGTCTTCAGTGCCGTTAAATCGATGCGTATACGCAAGGATTTCGTTATTCTCTTGTACGATTAATTTGCCTGTCAAAACTCCGGCAGCATCATTTGTTTGAATTGCAAAATTGTTTACCAATTTGGTTTCGACTTGAGTTCCAACATCTTTGTGTATAAAAGTAGTCCCGACTGTTCTATCTGCAGAATCAACATTCGAAACCTGTGCCATAAGAACAATCGCAGTCACTCCGGGAGGTGCTCTATATACAAATTTATCTGTTCCCTGTACGCCAAAATCGGCATCAGAATCCGCGAGACTTTTTGTTGTAGTTTTAAATACATTTAATGGAGTAGCCATTTTAACCCTCTAATGCTAAAATATATGGTGTTAATACTGCGAACAAAGATCTATCGAAAGTTGTACCAGTAATTGTTCCTGACTCACGATTAATGGTTAAATCACCACCAATCCTGAAATCCCCTAATTCATCTGTAGCAGTAAAATACACCAAACCAAAATTCGGTTCTGCTGCTTCTGCTGAGTCAAATACCACTTCGTTCTGCTTTATTGGTATACCACCATTTTGAGGTATTGCAGCGAACATATTAGTGCCTGATCCAACAAACTCAAACGTATGCGAAGAAGCACTAATCAAAGATCTTTGATGAAAGTTTACAGTTTGATCTTCCTCTAAAGATCTATTTAGTCCAGGTGCAATAGTAAGATTATATGATCCAGTTTCATCTAAAATAGAATAGTAGTTGAATACTGTACCACCGTCTAGAGCAGGAGAACCATCAATATCTTTTACTCTTCCAGTTGCCGACACAGCAATATAATCACCCTTAGCACCCAACGCAACAGATGTCCCGAATCTATCATCATTAGCATCACCAGCAGATACTGATTGTTCGTCTTGTGGAATAAGTTTGCTTACATTAGACCAATTAGATGCCGCACGTTCTATTACCCATGTTTGTGCTTTGCCTGTCGCGGTACTACTACTTGCTCCGATTTCCCCCGCAACAGCAAGTAAACCGTCTGAAGAAATATCAACTGCGGTGCCTAATCTTCGTGCATCTGCAAGCATCGGACCATTATCTTCATTAGAAGAAACAACACCTTGTTTGTCTCCGTGAGTTACAATCTCTTGTGTTCCCCAAGTTCCTTCATTGAAGTAGAATAATTCTACTGCTCCTGCAGCATCTGTATAGATTTCTTCGTCAGTTACAGTAGTGTTTGATAACGCAATATTGTTAGTAAATGTTATAGTATTAGCAGTAAGACTTTGAATTGTTTTATTTCCTGCTGCCGACCAAGCGTCACTTTTAAGGTTTACTCCAGAAGAAAAATACTTGGTAAAATCAACATCCGGATCGGTTGTAGTGATATGAGGAGCAACTGTAGAAACATCAAAGGTTGTTATTGATTGTTTTGCCGCATTTAAAGAACCTTCTGCAGAATCGGTAAACGAATTTTTATAATAACCGAATGGCGAATTGCCGTCTCCATATACAAAATAGTCTGCATTAGTTGCGATTGTAATACTAGGGTTTCTGTTAACAGCAATATTTGATTGTGGTACAATTGTTTGAATCAAACCGTACTGATTAAAAATATTTCTTGCATAATAATATGCAGTATTGATTTGCCCTGTCCAAGCAACAATTAAATCTGCACCGTCAGAAGTAGATAGTGTTACCGCAGCATCTTCGATTCCTGCCGATGATGCAGGGCAAACCAAGGTTTGCATAAGTGTCCAATAATCACCTGACGATGACAATGAAGACGCTTCTATTCCTTGATCTGATCCAGTACCATCTAATTCAACAGAACCTCTTTGATATAGGAAAACTCTACCGCGAGTATCTGATCCATTAGTCAATTGACTGCTTACTGCTAACCAGTTACCGTCTTCCGACATAGATATATTTTTTTCTTCAAATGCTAATTGGAAACTCTGGCCAGCAACAACGGGTCTTTGTAATATAATATCAAATGCCCAAGAGCTTCCAGTTCGTTTATAAACATAAACACTTCCCTGTTGGAGAGTGTCTCCATTCAGGTCCGCGCCTGCACCAACCGCAAGAAGTGATCCATCTTTATTAGACGCTATAGAAGATCCAAACCGCCGACCAGAAACTGTATTACTATGAAGAGGGTTTTCAACGGTTCCGGAAGGTTTAATTTGCGCTTGATGCGTCCATTCTGTTAGGTCTCTGGTATAAACTTCCACTTCCCCAGTGGCAGAACCAGTTCCAGGAGCAGAAACAAACATATAAGCGTCGTCTCTAGACATCTTAGTAACAAGTCCGAATTCTTCATTAGAAACCGGACTTGGATTAATTAATGTAGATTCATTTGTGTTATTACTTGTTCCCCAATCTTGAGTAACCTCTTCAGAAACATCCAGTACTGTGTAATAATAATTGTCATCAGCAAATTTAATCGCGTCATTGTAGTTTGGTTTCTTGAAATCACCAATGTTCAATGAATAGTTTGCCGCATCAGTATTCACAATACCGTTGACTCGAATGACATCATCATTCTGATTGTATGTTGCGTGAAGAGTTCCATTGTATATGCTTTCAGACCCTCCGGTTGCTACCAATCCAAAGTCACCAAACGATGAGTTAGAGTTGGTTAGAGAGCATTGCGAACCGCTTTCTGCTTTAATAGAAGTGGAAGTTGAAATAGTAAAACAAGATACTAACTGTGCGTATGCGCGATTCTGCATCAAGACACCAATGCCATCAGCATTGAACTGTGTGAACGCATCAAGCACCATTGATCGTAGACCCGATACTTTTGATCCATCGATCTTCATACCGATACCTGATGTTGTCAATGAAGTACAGTTCTGAACGTATGGTGATTGAGTGATGAACGGACCAGTATTAACATCGTTTCTAGGATCGAATGCCACACAAGCAGCACCGTTCTGGTGGTCACGGAATGTGATCTCTTTCACGTAACAACCATTGTCTACCCAGAAAATATCGCTATCAACATTACGAGGACGAATCGTAGTTGCTCTCAAAGCGTCACCGATGATAGAAGTCTTGGGCGGGAGTTTGATCGGGTTGTTAACAGTGTAGTCACCTGACTTCAAGAAGATCGTCGTATCTGTTCCTTGATTATTTGCAGTCGCTGCAGATTGTCTTATAATAGTTTGTCTTATAGAAGTGCCTTGATTAAATTCTGCCCAAGAATTATAAAGCGTAGGATATGTTAATTCTATTCCTAATGAAGTTAGATTAGGAAAAGTTAGCGTATCAAATCCAACAGCAAGTCCTGTTGGATAATTGTATTGGTATATTGGTCCAGAAACATAATTTGACGTCGCAAAGAAATCGCCAATTTGGAAAGAACCGACCGAAGACTGTTGTATAGCATTAATAATAATGTCTAACAAATTGTTTATTCTAGTTTGGTTCGAAATTGAAACAACGTAAGTAGCAATAATAGTTTTTAATTGACCATAAGCTGCAATCGTGGCAGCGAATTCACTAGGACCTAATCGGTCAGCATATCCATTACTAAAAATTGAAAAGTATGATCGCATTGCAATAGAAGTTGCACTATTACCTCCATACATAATGTCATATGTTAAAGCGTCAAGAATATATCCAACGTCTCTGCGACAAGTTGCTTGATCATAAGAATATGTGGGGAAAATAGAATTAGCATAGAAAACTACTTGTTCTTGTAAAACAGATCTATTATTGTAAAACGTTGCGCTTTCGCCCGTAATAGCAGGCAGCGTTACTGTAATACCAGATCCGTCTGCAGCATTAATAGACGCAATAATAACGTCCATTAAAGTGTTTACTCTGGTTTCTTCTGCAGTAGTTGCAATATAAGAATTGACAATTGTTTTCAGTTCTTCATACGCTGCAGCAGTTGCAGAAATTTCTTCTGAACCTAACTGATTAGTCCAAACGTCAGCATCGCCATCTAAACTTTCATATTGTGTCGCAGTGTTCTCTATGTTTAAATCAGTACCCACCCAATATGATCTTGCAGAAGTGTCAGTAGCATATGTGCCATCAAACAAAATATCATGAGTAATAGCATCTACTATGTAACCAACATCTCTGGCACATTTCTCTTGATCGTATTCAAGAGAATCATAGTTTTCTTGAATCCAAGTAATTACTCTGTTTTTAATAACTCGACGATTCGCAATTAATGCATTAGCAGCGTTTCTTTTATCCGCGTCTTCCGATCCAGATCCAGTAAACACTAAATCTCCGTCGGTTTGACCATATACACCAGTCTCGTTTAAAAGTTCTGTAATTTCTTTAATTCTTGCAGTTACAAACGTCTGACTAGTCGAATTTATACCTGATGCATTAATTTGATCGCGCAAATATTCTATTGATTGGATTGTATATAATTTTTGATCATCTTGAACTTTTTGTGCGTTGCCGCGTTGATAAGCAAGTCCAGCGGTAATACTATTATAATTGGTATTATTTTGTAGATCAAGAGCAATAGCGTCAATGATTAGACCAGTATCTCGTTCGCATTTATGTTGATCAAAATTATTAACAATGTTTTGATCGTTGACGTAATCAATAACATCGTTTTGAATAATAGTTTTATTGGTTTGAATAGCGTCAAATTCTGTAGTGGTTAATCCGCCAGTTTCAATTTCGTCTTCAGCAGGAACACCGTCTGTATTTCCTGCAGTAATCGTATCAGTAATTATTGCCAACAAATCATCTATTCTAGAATCTTCTACGACATTAGCAAGAATTTTAATTTGTGTGCCTAGATAACCATAAGATTCTACTGTTATTGATGTTTCGTTAGCACCAAGTTGATTTTTAGTTCCAACAAAATATGCTAATGCCGCTTGCCTTGTAGCAGTATTGCCGCCGTAAGTTAAATCTGCAATAATGGCATCAATTATAAATCCTGTATCTCTATCGCAGGCAGTTTGATCAAAAGCAAAACCAGGATAATTGACGTCAATATAACCGGACACATCTGAGATTAGCGAAGCGCGACCTGCTAAAATCGAATCTCTTTGCGCTTGCCTTCCGCCGCTGCTAGCATACGTACCATTAATTTCGTAAGCATATGAGGTCCAAGGAGACGTTGTAGTCCCATCTAAAACATCAATTACATATTCAAATAACGTATCTACTCTAGCGTCGCTGGTTACGCCTGCAAGGTCTTTAGTTAAGTCTCTTGCAAAAGTAACAGCTTCTATCGTCGCTTGTTTTTGATCGCTAAGAACATAAGCAGAATTTGCTCGAAGATAAGAATTCGCAGCTGTTTTTGACCAATAATCAGTAGTTCCGCCTATTATGATATCGCGACTAACAGCGTCGAGAATCAGACCTACGTCTCTGGCACATTTTCCGGCATCATATCCACCAAGTTCGGTTGCGAAATATTCATTAACATAATCGATGGTTGCGTTTTGAGCGCCTACAACAGCCGCTTGAATAGCGTCAAATTCTGTAGTGGTCAATCCGCCAGTATCAATTTCTATTTCTGCAGAAAGACCTGAAGTATTACCAGCGTTTAGAACTCCGATAATTTCATCGACCAAACTACCTAACGGAGACTGTTGAGAAACAGGAACGACAGCGTTAATTCTAAGTTTCAAATCGGTGTATGCGTCTACAGAAGCGTCTGTTTCGCTTTCGCCTAAAGAGTTTACGCCAGAACCTAATTGATTAGCGCCGTTTGAAAAATACGCCAAGGCATTAATTCTTGTTCCTACATTGCCACCGTATTTAATATCGTGAGTCAATCCGTCAAGGATATAACCAACGTCACGACGACATTTAGTTTCGTCATAACCAAGTCCTGGGTATTGACCTGCAATAAAACTGATAGTGCCATCTATAAGAGTTTGACGATCTGTCTGAAGAGCAGTTGCTGCCGTAACACGATCTCCGACCTGGTAAGTAGAACCAGACGTAGTCGGATAAGTTATTGCAGGATATACCGTTTGAACTGCTTCTATTACATCAGTAACATTTTTAAATAAATTCTCAACGTCTGTATCAGAAGTAACGCCAGCAAGATCAGTTATATATTTTTTAGCAAAATTTATAGCAGCAACAGTTGCGTCTTTCTGATCGCTTAAAACATACGCAGAACTTGCTCTATTGTATGCCCATCCTGCTGTTGTAGTATTATAATCAGTTCCTAATAGTAAATCTCTTGCTACAGCATTTACTATTAGACCTACGTCTCTAGAACAAACAGTTGCGTCGTAAGAACCAGTTAAAAAATTATTCGTAGGATCGTTTATATAATCTAAAACTGCATCCTGAATGGATTCTTTGTTACTAATAATCGCTTGAGCAGAAGCGGTCGATTCATTAGTTGGACTATCTGCTTGAATAATTGGGGTTTCATATTCCAACGCAGAAGCTTCGCCGCCTATCAATATTTCTATAATTTCATCAAATCCAGACTGAACTCTTGTTTTTGCTGTAGTATTTGTTTTAACAGTGGGAACAGAAACCATACCCAAACGTTCTTCGTTAATAGAACGTCTTGTTTGATAAAGTTGTTCAGAAGTAACTTTAATTGCATTACCGCGTTTATATGATTGACCAGCAGTAATAGCGCCATAATTTGTACCAAGCGCCATATCATATCGAACACCGTCCATAATAAGATGAAGATCTCTTTGACACGTTGTTGAATCAAATTTAAAAGATTGTTTCGTGTATACTGTTGCAACTGCTGAATCCAAAGTAGCGAATGCGTTTCCTAAAGATTTTCCGTCGTTTCCTAGGTTACCAGATTTAGAAACGTAATAAACGTTATCAGTTTCTTCACCGCCGATCGATTGAATGGAAAATTCGCCATCTCTATCTCTTTTAATATACGCTTTACCGTCATGCGTATTAATAGCAATTTCGCCGAAATCGATTTCATTTAGTGTGGGTGCACGACCAGGAATAGAACTACGCGGAAGTAATATTTTTTTACGTGTTGCCATAAATTTTCTCTAACCGTTCTTTTTATTTATGCGTAAGTTCCGCAGTCAATAACATCAAACTCTAAATCATTAGTAACTTCGATGCTTTCTGCAAAAATTTTAGGAAAAAATTCCCACCTTGCATCGCCGCTATTATAGTTGTATGTAATATAACCTATAGGAGAATCGCTGTTTGCTAATGCTATACCCGCTCCGCTTGTGGTCGCAGAATCTGGAGAACCTTCAGCAATAACAATTTGTTTGTCATCTATCGTAAGAATAGACGTATTAATAGTGGTAGAAATACCATCAACAGTAAAATTGCCGGTAACCGTTAAATTACCATCAACTGTTGTAGAATCTAATGTCGTAAAACCATCTACGTTGAAATTTTGACTGACTTGTAAATCGCCAGAAATTGTTGTGGAGTCTAATGTTGTAATACCATCGACGTTTAAATTATTATTAATTTGCGCTGAATCTGCGTTCAAACCATTAACGTCAATTAATTTTACTGATAAATTATTCCATCGTTTTAATGCTGTTCCTAAATCAAAAACGTCAGTCGTTTCCGGATTAATACTTGAGTTTGACCTAATAATTCCAGTGCCGCCTCTTAACACAAGATCATTAGTCGCCTCAGTAGAAACTGAATCTTCGTTTAAATTAAGATAATCTACAAGAAGTTCATTTAATTTTTTATCATCGTCTACTAATAAAGCAGAAGCAGCTATAACTTCGCCTCTTTGATGATTTAACATATCGGTAAAATATTTACCGCCAATAGGCGCTATAAATTCTGAATATGGCCTGTTGTACGAATCGCCCTCGCCATTAGTTTGAAACGTTTGTATTGATTCGTTTCCGGTGCCAATGTAGAGTCGATCGCCGCCGTTACCCGTTCCGTCATCATTATTATCTGTTAAAAAGGAATATGCCATTTCGCCGACGCGAAGTAATGATAAACCAGTTCCTGTTTGTATTGGTCTACCGTTTACCGCACTACGACGAATTAAGATTTCTGCATGCGCTGAATCGTGAGAAGTATGCATTAATAATACCCCCCATCAATCGTTTGTCGTTCTAGAATATTTTGTGCTTTCCAAACATTAGCGTCTTCGTTATAAACTAAGACGCTACCATGTTCTCTTAAAGAAATATCAACACCGTTCAGGTCATTAATATCACCAGTGGATTGTTGAATACTTCGAATTGGAACGCCAACGACAATTTTATCAATAATTGTTTTGTTATCGACGAATTTTACTTTATATGTCATGATGGACCTATTTCGTTACCGAGGGTTTTATAGTTACATTCCCTTCAAGTATTCTTTCGACAATAGTAAAACCGTCACTATCTACGTAAGAAATTTCTACATCATAAACATATTTTCTTCTGCTACTTAAAGCATCGGTTTGTGTGTTAGTAAGCGACAAGTTGATAATTCCATCGCTATCTGGATTTGCTATAATAGAGGTGAAAGCAACCTTATCTGAATCTCTAGAATTATAATTTGGCGCCATTTTGGCAGCAACCGAATATCCTGCTAGATTTTTTTTGCTTTCGTCTTTATTGATTAGGCGTAGTTCTACTGATAAATCAGAACCTTGATCTACAGTAAGATCTTCGTAGTGTGCCATTGAAATAAATCCATTGAATATATGGATTTATTTATAAGTTTAGAGTTCTGTTGCGATGTCTTCTAAGAACCAATTTTGCATATTTTCTGAATCTATAGACCTGTCAAATACAAACGCAACCGTAATTCTCCAACAATTTGTGCTAGCAGCATGATAACACAAATCTATTTCAGGATCGTGATATGACCCAAAATATCCATATTTAAATTGCCATCCAGGATGGTCGTGTATAGTGACAATTTTTTTTGTTTTTGAATCTACGTATTTAAACCATCCGTCTCCATTTTCTGACCAAGTAAAAATTAAATTATACGCAGATGCATTAGCATTATTATGCCAGGAAATCATACCTCCAGGAGGATATATCGCTGCTAAAGCTGTTCTTTTTACACAGTAGTTAGTTTTAAATGCGTCGTTTACTCTGTCAAATTTTGCCGATAAATGTTTAATTCTATCTTGTTTTTCTTTGCTAGGATTTTTTTGATCGAATTGAATACCGTTTCTAAGCAGAGAATAAGAGTTAATTGTTTCTGGAAATCCATCATGTTCAGTTTTCATGTCAATAATTTTATTGAGATATTCTTCAGAAAGATAATACTGTTTTTTTTCTTCCGTAAGATTATCTCCTGAAGGTAAAAGCAAATCTATAAATTCATTTTTTATATCAACAAAATTATCTAAATCCTGAATTATTTGCCGATTTTTTATTTCAATACTTTTCATAATGTCGCCAATTTTCTGTTTTTTCTCTTGATCCTGACATATGCCAAATTATTGGAGGATTTTCACAATGTTTATAACGATAACCATTATACCAATTCCATCTGGCATCTTCGTTATTATCTAACCTCCCATGCTTTAATTCTTTATATTTTGGTTCTTTATTCAGCAACCACCAAAGAGAAAATTGATCCCATCTTTTTAATGTCGCAGGATATAAAAAATAATCGTCTTCTCCTTTATCGTTTTTCGGCCACCAAATTCCATCGTATTGTTTTTTAGTTAGTTCATACCAATCGTTAATAAATTCTTTGACTAGAGGATTAGTCGTATTGTACAAACAAACTCCTCCACAATACCAAAAACGCCCACCAGGAAAATATAATTCTGCATAACAATATGAACGAGATTCTGGCAAAACTGTCCACAATATATCGTTTCCATCAAACTTATCGAATACTGTAGAAATATCTTCGTGTACTACTTCACAATCAGCGTCAATATAGAAAGTAAGATCATATGGACTATTTGCCATACCCCATATTTTTGCTCTTCTATGGTCGTTGCAAATTATAACATCATCAAAATTTTCTTCACCACCGTCTAAAAATTTTTTTTCAGAAACTAGGCAAACTTTTGCTTCGGGATAAAATGTTTTTATAGAATCTAATAGATTTAACGCCATTATATAAAATATTCTATTATTAGAACATACAATAACAAAACCTTTAGTTAGTGGTTTCTTTTTCATTCATACTTTCCATTAAAATCATAGTAACATACGCGTTCAATTCAAATTCGTTTTTTGAAGCTCTTAGTTTAGAACGAAGTTTTCTGTTTTGACAATTTCTAATCTCTGGCATTTCAAATATCTGTAATTTTATATTAAACAATTTTTCCATCTGATTGTTTTGTTTTTCTTGTTGCTGTTTTAACTGTTTTTGCTCGTGTTCTTGTAATTTTCTTAAACGACGTTCCTCAGTATTTTCAGTCAGAATTTTTTCTCCAACTTCTTCCATTATTTTTGTCCATAATGGATCCATACTTCCGTCGGATTTATATTTTTCAAACTCTACTGTGTCTTTTTTACTAGACCCGTTCTCAAATTCAGATACTAATATTGCGGTAACTTTCGTTTTTTGATCATCCCTATAAAAAGGATTTTGCATAAAAAATTTTCGAACAACTTTCATAATCACTCCAATAAATTTAAATTATATAATATTTAAGGTAACGTGTCAACTCTAAAGGTTATATTAACATCTATATCATCTACAACAGACCCTGTTTCTCTAATTCTAACCCTAGCAACGTCTGTTACAACAGTTTCTGCATTCCAGGTACTAATAGATCCTAATACTGTCCTGTCAGTACCTAACGTCTCATAACCAGTAGTTGTTCCGGTTATAGATCCAGAAACTGAAGTAATATTGATTTCAAAATCATCTCCAATTGTTGTTGATTTTGCGCTTTCATTTAACCAGTTATTTAACGGATTTGATGAGATAGGTTCAACTCTTAATACATCTCCAGTACAAGCAGAAACCATCGAACCAGACCTCAAGAATGTACAACCAGATTGTAAATTGCCGCTTCCTATAGAATCACCTTGAACCAATGACCAATTAATCGCAGTAACATTAAGGTCTCCAGTAGGCGTTTCTAAACTAGTATCATTTATATATACTGCCTGTGAAGTAGCAAGTCTGCGTCCACCCGTAGCAGAATCCCAAAGTTCAACCCAGAAATATTCTTCGCCTTCTGTAAGATCATCAGCAGTTACTGTTTTTGTATCCCCAACCGCTGAATTGCTGGAACTAAATGAAAGTAGTTGCCTTGTCGTTTCTCCAGCGGTACCAGTAAGGTCTGCGTCTACTGCTGTTCCTAATTCACCGTTGACAGTATTGTATGAAAGATAAACATTAACCGAGTCGAATGGACTGGATGGGACATAAACCGCAGGATTTCTCCTTGCAAAAATTGTGAGAGTATTTCCTTCATCAACACTATACCTTGGACCAGTATCAGTTAAACCAGTGAATTCAATTTCCCAACCTTGGTCATCGTCAACTTTACAATACAGGGTGTAGGTTTCAATGACAGTAGAATCACTTTGTACTTTAACTTCAGCTATACCACCGACGTATACTTCAACCTGATCTCTAGTATAATCTATACTGCTATTAGTAGTATATCCTATTGAAGTTGTTTTTTGGAAATCAAGACTTGTGGTTCCAGTAAAAATTTCTCCATCGTACGCTGCAGTATAAGTTACACCATCATATCCGATCGAGGTTGTTCCTTGGAAATCACCACTAGTCGTTCTAGTAAACGTTGGTCCTTCGTATGTCTGAGTATAAGTTACACCATCATATCCAATTGAAGTTGTTCCTTGGAAATCAAGACTTGAAGTTCTAGTAAACGTTGGTCCTTCGTATGTCTGAGTATAAGTTACACCATCGTATCCAATTGACGTTGTTTTTTGGAAATCAAGACTTGAAGTTCCTTGATAATCAGGACCGGTGTATGTTTGAGTATAAGTTACGCCATCATATCCGATCGAGGTTGTTCCTTGGAAATCAAGACTTGTAGTTTTTTGATAATCCGGTCCGACATACGTTTGAGTATAAGTTGCACCATCATATCCAATTGAAGTTGTTCCTTGGAAATCAAGACTTGTGGTTTTTTGATAATCAGGACCAGTGTATGTCTGAGTATATTCAGGTCCTTCAAAAGAAATTGATGAAGTTGAAACAAAACCTATACTTGTCGTGCTAGTAAACGTTGGTCCAGCATACGCTGTTGTGTAAGTAGGTCCATCAAAAGAAATTGATGAAGTTGAAACAAAACCTATACTTGCGGTTCTAGTATAAGTTGGTCCTTCATACGCTGTTGTATAAGTAAGTCCATCAAAAGAAATTGATGAAGTTGAAACAAAACCTATACTTCTGGTTCTAGTATAAGTTGGTCCTTCATATGCTTGAGTAAATGATGGACCAGCGTATGCTTGAGTAAATGTTTGGGTATAAGGAACCGTTGTGGTTTTGATATAATCAGGACCAGTATACGTTTGGGTAAATGTAGGACCAGCATATGCTTGAGTAAATGTTTGGGTATAAGGAACCGTTGTGGTTTTGATATAATCAGGACCAGTATACGTTTGGGTAAA
>ERZ651776.449-NODE-449-length-58381-cov-21.138910_pt1 | contig 58381 bp, 62 predicted proteins | sample MGYA00514761_ERZ651776 | MGnify/ENA metagenome assembly ERZ651776
AGCTCTTACTGATCAGGCCTTCAGAGAGAAATATCTGAAAGATCTTCGCAAACAGGCCAAATAAATCGTAAGATGTTAAATAGTGTTCTAAGACAATTAATATTTGTAATATTTGGCTTTACCTTCCTAATGAATGTAAATGCAGACGACTCATTTTTTGATGACGATATTGTTTTTGATGAGTCTGAAGGAGATTTTGATGAGTGGTCTGATGATAGTGATATCTTTGGAGAAGAAACTGCTATTGAAGAAAAGAGATTAGCTTGGCTAGATCTTGGAGTGACTCAGAAGTGGGGCTTTAATCCTGCGAGTGATTACAGCACCACTGAAGAAAGAACAGAGATGACTCTCGGAACTAGTGGGAGTGTCTCTGATTCAGGCTATGGAGAGGTTGAATTAAAGGCAACAAAATATTGGCCAAGTGATAGCAATTATTCAACTGAAAAAAGCGATTTAGAGGTTGAGCAGGCTTTTTTACAGTTTAGTTTTGATGACTGGAGCACTAAGATAGGTAAATATACCATTGGATGGGGAGAGCTCGAAGGTGGAGCACTTGATGTTGTTAATCCTTCTGGAGGATTAACAGATCCTTCCATGATTACTCAGTGGTTTTTGAGTGCAACACGTTATTTTGATCATAGTGATTTAAGTTTTTTTTACAACACGAATCCAAAAGTTTCGAAGAGTAGTCTCCTTATTCTGAAAAATGATACCTATGATGAATTTGGAATGCGATACGGCATTAGCAGTGAGGGGAGTGATATGGCATTTTATATGGGTCAACTAGTGCCCAATGATGCGCTGACTAATCTTACTGATGGACTGGTTTATGCAACTCCTTATCAATTAATAGGTTTTGGAATGAACAAGGCTTTTGATGACTTCTTGCTTAAATTTGATATTGCCCTCAAGAATAATGTTCAGCACAATCGAACAGGACAATTTATTAAAGTAGATCGGGTTGATTGGGACTTGGCATTTGATATTCAGAACGATGATAGGCAGTGGCTTATATCTATTAATTCTCAGTATCTTTTGGATTATGCTAATGATTATTTAACGCCTTCAATTTTAGGTGTTGGTGTTGGCGCAAAACGAAATAATATGAGCTACATGGCCAGTGTCAGTGATAAGTTTGGAGATTCTGATTGGAAATGGGGATTATCAAATGTCATATCTTCAAATAATGACCTAAATCTCAGCTCAGCAACTCTAGATTGGGACATTAATGATCAGTGGCAAGCTTCTTTTAGTGGGACCTATATCGATGCTAAAGATAATCGTGCTTTTGCTGCATTAGATGATTATCAGAGGGTTAATTTAGAAATTAAGTATCAATATTAAGATACAGTGGCCTTAAGTTAATAGGAAAGACTGTTGCAATACTATAAAGGCCTTATCCAGAGTGGTACATAGTATAATTTACGCATAATAATTTAACTTAACATCATGTTAGAGAGTAAGCTTTTAAGAGGGAATATTGGTTTTGTTGTTGAGCAGCTCAAAAGAAGAAATTTTTCTTTTGATGTTGATGAATACAATGAACTTGAAAATCAAAGAAAAATCATCCAAGTTCAAACTCAAGAATTACAAAATTTACGAAACACCAAATCAAAGTCTATCGGACAAGCAAAGGCTAGTGGGGAGAATATTGAGCCACTTTTGGAAGAGGTTTCAGAGCTTGGTGATAAACTTAATAGTGCTAAAGATCAATTACAGGAAATCCAGTCAAAGATTAACGAGATAGTTTTATCGATACCTAATATTCCTCACACTTCAGTTCCAGAGGGTAACTCTGAAGATGACAATGATGAGGTTTTCAGCTGGCCAGAAAAGGGACCAGCAACATTAGACTTTGAACCTAAGGATCATGTTGATATTGGTGAAATGCATGGAATAGACTTTGCTGCTGCAGCTAAGATTTCGGGTTCAAGGTTTGTAGTTATTACTGGTAAGCTTGCAAAACTTCAACGCGCTCTAACTCAGTTCATGCTGGATCATCATACTGAAAAAAATGGATATACAGAGACTTATGCCCCCTATCTAGTTAATTCAGACTCCCTAATGGGTACTGGCCAATTACCTAAATTTGAGGCAGATTTATTCAAAACTCATCTGCATGGTGAGGAGGGAGAAGCAAGAGCTTTGTACTTGATACCTACAGCTGAGGTTCCTGTGACAAATCTTGTTAGAGATTCAATCTTGAAAGCATCTGACTTGCCAGTCAAATTTGTTGCTCATACACCTTGTTTTCGATCAGAGGCTGGCTCCTATGGAAAAGATACTAGAGGATTAATACGCCAACATCAGTTCGAAAAAGTTGAGCTAGTGCAAATTTCAAAACCCTCTGAATCATACAAAATTCTTGAAGAGTTGACAAGTGATGCTGAGGGCATTTTGCAGTTATTAGGTCTTCCATATCGCAAAGTAGTTCTTTGTTCAGGTGACCTCGGTTTCTCATCAGCAAAAACTTATGACTTAGAGGTATGGCTACCAGGTCAAAATGCCTATCGTGAGATTTCTTCTTGTTCTTGTTTTGAGGCTTTCCAGGCCAGAAGAATGCAGCTCAGATGGAAGAACCCTGAAACGAATGAGACTGAGTTTTTACATACACTCAATGGATCTGGCCTTGCAGTTGGCAGAACATTGGTTGCAGTGATTGAAAATTATCAAAATGCTGATGGAAGTATAACCATACCAAAAGTCTTACAGGGCTACATGAAAGGCCTAACTAAGATAAAATAACCCCTTTACAATTTTTGGAGCGAAAAATGAATTTACCACCAGAACTCTTTCTGATAGCAATGTTTGTGCTGATGTATTTTTTACTTATCAGACCGCAACAAAAAAGAGCTAAAGATCATAAAAACCTTCTAAAAGCTTTGAAGAAAGGCGATGAAGTTGTAACGAATGGTGGAATTATTGGAAAAATTAGTGCTGTCGACGAGTCTTTTGCTGAATTGGAAATTGCCTCGGGTGTCTCAGTAAAAGTTCAAAAGCAAGGTATTAACCAAAAAATGCCTAAAGGAAGTGTCAAGCCAATGACTAAGTCTAGCTCAAAAGCTAAGTCTAGCTCAAAAGCTAAATCAATCGAGAAAAAAGAAAAATAACTATAAATAAGTTTCTATGAATCATTACGCAGGATGGAAAAATGCACTTATCGTATTTTTCCTTTTCATCTCAACTCTCTACGCTATTCCTAATCTTTATGGGTCGGATTTAGCGATCCAAATTACCGGTACTGGTGACTATGTAGTTCAAGAAAAAGATCTGAAAAGCATAAATGAGACACTTTCTGAGAATAGTGTTGACTATAAATCTGCAACAATTGAAAATAATAATGTTCTAATTAGGTTTAGTGATTCAAAGTCTCAATTAACCTCTAAAGCTCTGTTGAAGGATTCATTGAATAGGAATTATGTTGTTGCGCTTAATCTTGCGCCTTCAATTCCACAATGGCTCTCAAGTTTAGGTGGCAGGGCAATGTCTCTAGGGCTTGACTTGAGAGGTGGTGTTCATTTTCTACTTGAGGTCGATATGAATGCAGTTACTGCAATGGCTATGGATCGTTATTACAACGAATTAAGAACAACTCTTCGTGAGGATAAGCTTTATAAAAAAATTCGTAAAGATGAAGATATTCTTGTAGTTAGCTTTAAAACTGAAGAACTTAAGAATGAAGCAAAAAAGGTTATAAAAAGCGATTTACCTGATTTGATTATTGCGGAAGGAAGCGAGCAAGCATTAGAGCTTGGTCTTGAAATTTCTTCAAGTGCACAAGCAGCTGCAAAACTAAGTGCATTAAAACAAAATATAACAACACTAAGAAATCGTGTTAATGAGTTAGGTGTCGCTGAACCAATCATTCAACAACAAGGTACAGAGAGAATTGTTGTCCAATTGCCAGGCGTTCAGGATACAGCAAGAGCCAAAGAAATCTTAGGTGCAGTTGCAACTATCGAGTTTAGAATGGTCGATGAGAAAAATGATGTACAAACTGCTATTCAGTCCGGAAAAACGCCCGCTGGATCAAAAATATATAAATTTAAAGATGGTCGACCTTTGCTTCTGAAAACTAACGTCATAACCACTGGTGAAAACATAGTTGACGCTTCATCAAGTATGGATGAGAACAATCAGCCCAGTGTCAGTATAGTTCTGGATAGTTCTGGTGGAAGATCGATGTTAGATACTACCAAGGAGTTTATTGGTTACAGAATGGCGGTAGTATTTATTGAAAATAAAGTTGAAACTGTTTTAGAGGATGGTATCGCTGTCAAAAAGCGTAGCAAAACTCAGGATATTATTAATGCTGCGACTATACAAGGAACTTTCTCTAACAGATTTCAAATTACTGGCTTAGATAGCTCTAGAGAGGCTACAAATCTTGCTCTTCTCTTGAGGGCTGGTTCACTTTCAGCGCCAGTTGAAATTATTGAAGAGAGAACAATAGGCCCAAGTTTGGGTGCAGATAACATTCAAAAAGGCCTTATTTCTGTTCTTGTTGGTTTTGCTTTAGTATTAGTTTTCATGGGATGGCGCTATCGCGTTTTTGGCCTTGTTGCAAATCTAGCATTGACAATAAATTTGATTACAATAGTATCTATCTTATCCTTAATCCAGGCAACCCTTACTCTGCCTGGTATAGCCGGAATTGTTTTAACTGTTGGTATGGCTGTAGATGCTAACGTATTAATCTTTGAGCGAGTAAAGGAAGAACTGAAGGCTACAAAAAATATACAAAAGGCTATATCTGCAGGCTATGAAAAGGCACTGCTAACAATTGCAGATGCCAACATCACCACGTTAATAGCGTCCATAGTATTATTTAGTTTTGGCACTGGAGCAATTAAAGGCTTTGCTGTAACGCTATCGATTGGAATTATTACATCGATGTTTACTGCCATTATTGTTTCCAGAGCAGTGATAAATATTATTTATGGCGGTAAAAAAATTGAGGAGTTGGCAATATGAGTCTTAGATCATTAAATATTCCTGTGATTGACTTTGTTGGCAAGCGGAAGTTTGCAATGATTTTTTCTGCAGTCTTATTAGTTTTGTCTATTGCTTCTATAAGCTTTCAAGGCCTAAAGTTTGGAATTGACTTTACAGGTGGAACATTAATAGAGTTAGGCTATGAAAAAACAGCTGACCTTGAAGATATCCGTTTAAAACTTTCAGAGGGTGATTTTAAGGGAACTAATGTTCAATATTTTGGTTCAGATACAGAGGTGCTGATTCAACTTGAGCCTCAGGAGGTCTCAAGTGCAAAGCTTAGCTCTTCAATCATCAGAATGCTTGGTGATGGTATTGATGTAAGAAGGGTAGAGTTTGTAGGTCCCAAAGTTGGCGAAGAATTAACAAATGACGGTGGCCTAGCAATGCTTTATGCGCTAATAGGTATTCTGATTTATGTTGCATTTAGATTTGAATATAGATTTGCTTTAGGCTCTATAGCGGCCCTTGTTCATGATGTGATAATTACGTTAGGTATTTTTTCAATTTTACAAATTGAATTTGACTTGACTGTTTTGGCAGCAATTCTTGCTGTAATTGGTTACTCTCTTAATGACACCATTGTTGTGTTCGATAGAATTAGAGAAAATTTTCTCTCTACACGCCAAGTTGAGGCTGAGCCTATCATCAACGAAGCTCTTAATCAAACGCTATCGCGAACATTGATGACCTCACTGACGACTTTGTTGGTTCTTCTAGCATTATTTTATTTAGGTGGCGAAGTGATTCATAGTTTCGCAGGCGCATTATTGATTGGAGTTATTATTGGTACTTATTCATCAATATATGTTGCAAGTTCAATGATCCTTGCGCTCGGAATTTCGAAGGAAGATATGCTTCCTTCAGAAAAAGAGAAAAAAGAGATCGACGCTAGACCTTAATTATTTTGAATCGCTAAACTTTTCAAAAACTAGACACGCATTTGTGCCACCAAAGCCGAAGCTGTTTGAAAGTATTCGATTCAGTTTAATATTTTTGGTCTCAGTTACAATGGGCATTCCTTTTGCCTCATCGTCAAGATTTTCAATATTAACCGACTCGGCAACAAAGTCATTTTGAAGCATTAAAAGTGAGTAGATTGATTCGTTCACACCAGCTGCGCCTAATGCGTGACCCGATAAGGATTTTGTAGATCCAATAAGTGGTATTGTGCTATCACCAAATACTTCCTTTATTGCACCTAGTTCTTTAACATCTCCTACAGGAGTCGACGTTCCGTGAGCATTAATATAATCAATTGGTCCTTTAATTCCATTAATTGCAATTTCCATACATCTTTTTGCACCTTCACCAGAGGGCGCCACCATATCATAGCCATCAGAGGTTGCGCCATAGCCAACTAGTTCAGCAATGATATTTGCTCCTCTTGCTTGTGCATGATCCAAGGATTCAAGTACAAGAGCACCTCCACCGCCTGAAATAACAAATCCATCACGATCGGCGTCAAATGCGCGTGAGGCTTTATTAGGAGAGTCATTATATTTTGAAGAAAGAGCTCCCATGGCATCAAACAACATAGTAAGAGACCAGTCCAACTCTTCACCACCACCTGCAAAAACAACATCTTGTTTCCCAAGTTGAATTTGTTCCATCGCATTACCAATACAGTGGGCACTAGTTGAACAAGCTGAGCTGATAGAGTAATTAATACCTTTAATCTTAAATAACGTTGATAGGCATGCAGATGTTGTAGAGCCCATTGTCCTTGGAACACGATATGGCCCAACTCTCTTAATACCTCTGTCTCTCAAAATATCAGCTGACTCAACAATATTTTGGTTTGAAGCACCACCAGATCCCATAATTAAACCAGTTCTCTCGTGCGAAACCATCTCTGGGCTAAGTCCAGATTCTTTAATGGCTTCGTCAAGCGCTAAGGCATTATATATAGCTGCATCGGCCATAAAGCGAAGCATTTTTCGATCTATTACATCACTTGTATCAATTTCAGGAATAGAGCCATGAACATGGGATCTTAAACCCATTTCTGAATATTTTTCACTAAACTCAATTCCGGTTTTTGCAGACTTAAGGGATTCTAATACTTCAGACTTATTTATGCCTAAGCTACTAACAATACCCATACCAGTGACAACAACTCTATTCATCAGAATGCTGAAGTATCAGTAAACAATCCAACTCTTAGATTGGTTGCCTCGTAAATGGTTTTTCCATCAACTTCCATCGTGGCATCAGCTATACCCATATATAGTTTTCTTGCGATAACACGTGAAAGGCTAATGTTATAGGTGACTTTTTTGCTTGTAGGCAATACTTGGCCTGTGAATTTCACTTGTCCAGAGCCAAGTGCACGCCCTCTGCCTGGACCCCCTAGCCATCCGAGATAAAACCCAACCAATTGCCACATAGCATCAACACCAAGACAACCAGGCATGACTGGATCTTCATTAAAGTGGCAATCAAAAAACCATAAATCTTTATGAATATCAAGTTCAGCAGTCATTCCTCCCTTGCCATAATCTCCACCATTTTCATTAATCTCAGTAATACGATCAAACATTAACATGGGTGGTTGTGGTAGTTGAGCATTTCCAGGTCCAAACAATTCTCCTTTGCCACAAAGGATTAAATCTTCATAAGAGTAGCTATTTTGCTTCATAGAATTTGAAATATCTTGTTTTGAATGAATTTTAACATAGTTGAATTACGCTTAAAATTCAACTTAAGGCTTAAGGTCAGCAATAATATCTTCAACATTTTCTAATCCAACTGAAATACGAATTAGGTTTTCAGTGATATGCGTTTGTTTTTTTTCATCATCACTAAGCCTAACATGAGTCGTGGATGAAGGATGAGTAATAGTCGTTTTTGTATCACCCAGGTTTGCAGTGATTGAAATCATTTTAGTATTATTAATGAGTTTAAAAGCCTCTTTTCTGCCACCCTTGACCTGAAACGAGACAATTCCTCCAAAACCTGACTGCTGTTTTGAAGCAATCTCATGATGTGGATGGTTATTTAGGCCGACGTAGTGAACTTGTTCAACAAATGCTTGACTCTCTAGCCAGCTTGCAAGTGTCATCGCACTTTCACAGTGTGCCCTCATTCTAAGATTAAGTGTTTCAAGGCCCTTTAGAACAATCCAAGCATTAAAGGCACTTAAGGTAGGTCCAGTACTTCTCGTAAATGAGCTAATATCATCAATAATTGAGGCTTTGCCTGCAACCGCACCAGCAAGGCATCTTCCTTGGCCATCAATATATTTGGTTGCTGAATGAATCACTAGATCTGCACCCAAAGATAAAGGTTTTTGAAGAGCTGGCGACATAATACAGTTGTCAACTGCTAAAACAATATTATTACTTTTTGCAATAGACGAGAGTTTTTTGATGTCTACCACTTCACCTAAGGGGTTTGAAGGAGTTTCTAGCAGAAACAATTTTGTATTTGTTTGAACACTTGAGGCCCAATCATCAAGATTTGGTAGATCAACAAATGTGACTTTGATTTCAAATTTTTCAATAATATCATTAAGGAGAACAATGGTCGTCCCAAACATACAACGAGAGGCCACCATATGTTCACCCGGCTTAAGTATTGTCATGATAGTTGCGAAAATAGCTGACATACCGCTTGCTGTAGCTTGGCACTTCTCGGCGCCCTCTAAGGCGGCTAATTTGTTTTGAAAAGCATCAACTGTTGGATTTGTAAATCTAGAATAAACGTTACCCTCTTCCTTTTTATCGAATCGTTTTGCAGCTTCTTCAGCACTATTAAATTTGTAGCTTGAGGTTAAGAATATTGCAGCCGAGTGCTCTTGTTCATTCGTAGGCTCGTGTCCTTCACGAATTGATTTGGTTTGAAAGCTTTTTTCAGTCATGATTTTGTCTGTTTAGTCAGCATCATTGTAGATCAATTCTGAGCTTTCATTCGTCATATTGGTTTCTTTTGCTTTGTCAGATCTAATGGCTTCAAGGTTATCTAGGTAAGGTTTGTCAATGTCATTAGTCAAATAATTTCCATCAAAACACGAACAATCAAAAGATTTGATATTAGGATTTCCTTGCTGAACAGACCATATCAGGTCATCCAAGTTTTGATAAATGAGTTTATCTGCTCCAATGACTTTGCATACTTCATCAGTTGTTTTTTCATGAGCAATAAACTCATTTTTACTTGCCATATCAATGCCATATACATTTGGGTAGCGAACTGGAGGAGCGGCTGAGGCGAAGAAAACTTTTTTTGCACCAGCTGCTCTTGCCATCTGAACAATTTCTTTGCTGGTGGTGCCTCGTACAATTGAATCATCAACGAGAAGAACGTTCTTATCCTTGAATTCTAGTTCGATTGCACTGAGTTTTTGACGTACTGATTTTTTCCTTTGTTTTTGCCCTGGCATAATAAAAGTTCTGGCAATATATCGATTTTTTATAAAGCCCTCTCGATATTTAATATCTAACTCATTAGCCAGCTGAAGCGCCGCCGTCCTCGAAGTGTCAGGCACAGGCATAACAACATCAATTTCATCCCTAGGCCATTGAGATTTAATTTTTTCTGCAAGTTTTTCACCCATTCTTAGGCGTGATTTATAAACTGAAATATTATCAATAATAGAGTCAGGCCTTGCAAAATAAACAAATTCAAAAATACAAGGAGAGAGCCTCGAGTTAGCTGAGCACTGATGGGAGTGGACTTGGCCTTTGCGATCAATCACTACTGTCTCGCCAGGGTCAACATCGCGTGTAATCTTATATCCAAGAGCAGTCAAAGCAACGCTCTCTGAAGTTAGCATATATTTAGTACCCTCTGTAGTAGTTCTTTCACCAAGTATCAATGGTCTGATTCCGTTAGGATCTCTAAATCCAAAAATTCCATAGCCTGGGATCATTCCAATAGCTGCATACGCCCCCTTTACTCTTTGATGGAGCTTAGTTACTGCTTTAAAAATATCTCTTTCATTGATTCTATGTTTTTGCTCTTCAGCAATTTCACTCGCCAAGATATTAAGTAGAATTTCGGAATCTGAATTGGTATTAATATGACGAAGATCTTGCTCAAAAATTTCTTGAGCCAGAGTTTCTGCATTGGTTAGGTTGCCATTGTGTGCAAATGCAATTCCATAGGGTGAGTTGACATAAAAAGGTTGCGCCTCAGCCTCTGAAGAGCTTCCTGCAGTTGGATAGCGTATGTGTCCAATACCCATATCACCTATCAGTTTTTCCATATGCTTTGTTCTAAATACATTTCGAACAAGGCCATTACCCTTTCTCATATAAAAACGACCTTTATTGGCTGTTGTTATTCCTGCGGCATCTTGACCGCGATGTTGAATAATTGTTAATGCATCATAGATGTATAAACCAACATCTTTTTTAGTTGTGGAGAGAATACCAATAATTCCGCACATATATTAATCCTTCAAAATTTCACTTTCTATAAATTCAACAACAACATCACCCGGGTCAAGCTCTACAAAAAGAAGATACTTGGATAAGACGGGCTTAACGTCAACAGACCAGTCCTGAAATGTTCTTAATGCACCACTCGTTTCAACCCACGCATGGTTTTGTGTGACCCAACTCATGTTTTGTAAAATAAGAACAACGATAAGAACAAAAGTACCACCTATAAACAAACCTAGAATGGCTCCAAAAAATTTATTCTTTAGGCCATCAACATTTCTAGCATTAATAAGAGTATCTAAGGAACTTAATGCGCTTAATATACCCTCATATACTGGCGCCATAATGGAAGGATTTTCTGTATCAACTTTAATATTAAGAAGTTTTGATAGGGCAAATAATCCAGCCATTAAGATTACGAAAATTAGGACAAAAGACACAAAACTTCTGAGTGACTCGTTAGTGATTATTGCTTCAATAGTTTTAAGGTCTGAAACTGTTCCTAAAAAGTTAAAGCTAAATATTCCAACTATCACAAAGATCACTGAATTGGCAAAGGGTCTATTTAGATCATTAGAATTTTGGTTACTTGCCGATGCACTTGCAATTCTGTATAAGCCTTTTTTAATGAACCAAGCGCTCAGAAATAGTCCTCCAAAGGAGAGTGCATAGGTAGATTGATTATCTGAGTTAATCCAGCTACTTAGAAAGGTCTTAGCAAATGGCTCATAGTAGAGCCAAGCTAATATGATTGCAATAATAACAAATATAAAGCTTATGACTTCTTTGGCAAGGCCTTGAATAAAACCTCGAACAACAAATGTGATAAGAATTAAGAGGGTGAGCCAATCTGACCAAGCCAATATGCTTATTGCACTCCAAACATTGTCAAAAAAATTGCCCATGAGCTCCTTGATAGATAGAATTGATTTTACAATAGTTTATGATGCTTTGTCGTTCTCTCCAACGACTAATACTATCTGAGTTTATTAATAATTATTGAAGCATCTGCGATTGTATAAAAAGAGCCAAAAATAACAATTCTTTCTACCTCTCTAAGAGCTAATGACCCATGAATTGCACTTTCCATATCTTGGCAGATTGTTGTTGAGTCGGAGCTTGAAAATTTTTTATTCAATACTTCTGATTCAATTGCTCTCTCTGAGGAAAGGGGGACCAGGTACCAATGCTTTATTGCTTTTGAGGCAAGTTCAATCATCTCAATAATATCTTTATCTACGAGCGCTGAAAAAATAGCGACTGTTTGCATCGACGATTTAGATAGAGTTTCTACAAGCGTTTTTACAGCTGCTGGATTGTGAGCAACATCCAGAATAATTGTTTTATCTCCAATCTCAACCTTCTCAAATCTTGCTCTGATTGATGCATTTTTGATGCCTTCGCTAATCATACTTTTAGAAATTGGGTTTTGTACTGCAAGACTTTCAACTGCTTTGATTGCAACAGCAGCATTGAGTCTCTGATGATCTCCCTCGAGTCCAATTTCATCTTCATAGGCCTTACTCACAAATGTAATATCGGTGCCAATTTCCTTAGCATATGCCAATAAGCTTTGAGGAGGGTCCTGATCTCCACAAATGCAAGGCCTAGAGCCTCTCATCACGCCTGCTTTTTCTCTGCCTATAGCCTCCCTAGTGTCTCCTAGGTAATCGGTATGATCGATTGCAATATTTGTGATGACGCTCACATCACTATCAACTACATTGACAGAGTCAAGTCGGCCGCCCAGCCCAACCTCAAGTATTGCGATGTCGACCTCGGCCTTTTCAAAAATAATGAAGGCTGCGAGAGTTGAAAATTCGAAATAGGTTAACTTGATATCTTCTCTTTTGCCTTCAATGATCTCAAAAGCTTCGATTATGACGTCATCAGATGCATCTTCACCATCTACTGCATAGCGCTCATTGTATTTCAATAAGTGGGGAGAAGTAGAGCGCCCCACTTTATATTTTGATTGCTGGTAAATACTATCAATAAAGGAAACCGTGGAGCCTTTTCCATTAGTTCCTGCAACTGTTATAACTTTGAAGGGAACGCCATTTGGAAAAAGTTTTTCATAGACTAATTGAACTCTATCAAGTCCTAATACAATCGTCTCTTCCATAAGGGTTTCTTGCCAGGCCAACCAGTCATCTAGCGTTTTTTTGCTTGTCATTATGAGATATTTATTGCTGATTTTTTTTGAAATAGAGGATTATTTATCTTCCCAAAATTCACCCTCGATAGTGTCATCTTTATTTGATTTTTTTTCACTGCTGTTTGTTCTGTTAATAAAGACTGAGTTTCTTTGCTTAAAAACGCGCTCAGCATTTTTCTCAAGAAAATGATTAATAAAGTAACTTCTGCTCCAAGGCATTAGACCTAGAAGTCCAAGTGCATCTGTCAGAAAACCAGGAGTCAGTAAAAGGATTCCAGAAACTAAAATAACGACACCTTCCATCATCTCCATTGCTGGTGTTCTTCCCTCTGACATGCTTTGTTGAGCTTTGGCCATAGTTGACCAGCCCTGCTGTCTAAGAAGGCTTGATCCAATAAATGCAGTAATTACAACGAGTAGAACTGTTGAGAGACCGCCAATGGCCTGTCCCACAGAAACAAGCACGTATATTTCAGCTAGCGTTACAACAACAAATATAGGAAATAACATTTAACCCCCCTTTGTGTTTTTAAAAAGTAAGTCCCAAACACCATGACCTAATTTATGACCACGATTTTCGAATTTAGTAAGCGGCCTATCTTTGGGCCTTTCAGAATATATATGGCCTCCTGCAATGTTTTTAAAGTGAGGATGCGCTTCTAGAGTTTCCATGATATGTTCCGCATAGTTTTCCCAGTCAGTTGCTATATGGACAGTTCCATTGGTTTTTAGTTTTCTCGAAAGGAGATCTAAAAAGCTTGTTTGGACAATTCTACGCTTATGGTGCTTCTTTTTGTGCCAAGGATCAGGAAAAAATAATTGGAAATGCGAAATACTTTCATCAGCGATGTTATTAGCGATTACCTCTACAGCATCATCTTTGATAATCTTTAGATTGCTGACGTTTTGTTTACTCGCCTCATTAATAATTCTTCCAATTCCAGCCTCATAGACCTCAATACCAATAAAATTTTGATGAGGCTGATTAATGGCCATCTCAAGAAGGCTGTCACCATTCCCAAAGCCAACTTCAAGCGTAATATCATTTTGCTTTACAAATATCCTATCAAAGTTGATGAGTTCCTTGTCATTAGTCTCAACCCCAAAATCACTCCATAGATCATTCAGTCCAAGGGATTGGGCTTTTGAAAGTCTGCCCGACCTTTTAACAAAGCTCTGAATTTTGCGATGGCCTTTTACTTCACTCATAACTGATAATCAATGATTAAAGGAGAGTGATCTGAAAAGCGCTCCTCTTTGTATATTTCACATGAGGTTGCAGTGCCAGCCATATTTGAACTGACGACATGATAATCAAGGCGCCAGCCAGTATTATTCAGCCAGGCTTGGCCACGGTTAGACCACCAAGTATATTGGAACTCTTCCTGGTTGATTTCTCGGAAAGAGTCGATATAGCCTAAGTCATCATAAAGTATATCAAGCCATGCCCTCTCTTCTGGAAGGAAGCCTGAGTTTTTTTGATTAGATCGCCAATTTTTTAGGTCAATTTTTTTATGCGCAATGTTCCAATCACCACAAATTACGTATCTTCTATTATCTTTTTCGAGCTCACGTAAGTGCGGCAAAAAGCGGTCATAAATAAATTCCATTTTCAGAGCTTGCCTCTCCTCCTTTGATGATCCAGAGGGGAGATAGATTGATAAAACGCTCAAGTCACCGAAATCTGCTTGAATAATCCTTCCTTCAGAGTTCATGTCTTCCCATGGACTATAAGATATCTTGTCAGGCTTAGACTTACAATAGAGACCAGTCCCGCTATATCCTTTTCGCTCTGCAGGATGATAATACGTATGCATATCGTCAGGATAAAAACGCTCATCAAGCTGATCTTCCTGCGCTTTAATCTCTTGCAGACAGACAATATCAGCATTCTGTTTTTTAAGCCAGTTAAAGAAACCTTTTCTCTCAGCAGCCCTTATTCCATTAACATTAATTGTTATAATTCTCATATCGCTTATTTTAATTGTTTAGGAATATTGGATGGAACAGTATCAAAAGGATTTTGTTGATTTTACGTTAGAGACTGGCGTTCTTAAATTTGGAGAATTTACACTTAAATCAGGCAGGATTAGTCCCTATTTCTTTAATGCAGGTCTTTTCAACAAGGGCAGTCACTTATCTGAATTAGGAAAGTTCTATGCGCAAGCCATTGAAGCGAGTGCGCTAAAGTTTGATGTATTGTTTGGCCCTGCATACAAGGGCATACCTCTTGCAGCTGCTGCCTCTATTGCACTTAATGACAGTTTTAATCATAATGTTCCGTACAGCTTTAATCGAAAAGAGGCAAAAGATCATGGTGAGGGTGGAAGCATAGTTGGCCACCCCCTGGAAGGAGATATTTTGATTATTGATGACGTTATAACGGCAGGAACTGCGATTAGAGAGGCTCAAGATATTATCCAAAATTGTGGGGCAAATGCGAAAGGTGTTATTGTGGCGCTTGACAGACAAGAGAAAGGGAAGGGTGAGCTTTCAGCCATACAAGAAGTAGAGCAGATATTTGGCATTACGGTTTTAAGCATCATCAATCTGTCTCATATCATTGACTATTTGAAGACAAGCGATGATTCAAAAATCCTAGATAAAATTGAGAGCTACAGATCGCAGTACGGGATCAGTTAAACTTCTGATTAGGTCTTAACAGGCTCGACAATAAAAGTAGACGCCTCAACGCCAACAATTTTAACGGTCTGACCCACACTGAGATCAGTGCCCTCAGCGAACCAAAGTGACTTTCCTATTTGAACTTTAATGACGCCATCCTCCATTGAGCTGACTTTACATTCTTTTCCGATATAAGTCTTGGCCTTCTCGTTTAATTCATCATCAACTGTTTTAATAGGATAATATTTTTTAGAAAGGTATGTTGCGGCAACTGAAATGGCTAGGAAAGTAAATACTTGTGTGAGCCCACCAACATCTGGAATGAGATAAAAAACAATACTCACGGTGATTGCTGAGGCTCCAACCCAGAGAAGAAATGTTGTCCATAAGAACAGCTCTAGAATGATGAGTGCAAGGCCCAAAACTAACCAATGCATGAAGTTTAAATTATCAAATAATATTTCCATGTAGATAATTTTATATTCTTTCTAATAGGCCATTAAATTTTTCTTTATTTTTTCTTAATTTTGGTTCATAATGCCCTTAGGAGGCTATGTATGCAAGTAAAAAATGAGTCTGACAACAAAGAACTGATTGATCAATTTCATCGAGATGGCTATATTTTCTTTGAAAATGCAATTACCAGTGAGCAATTAGTATCACTTAATGCTGAGCTTGCCAGCTGGGTTGATGAAAGTAAAAGCCACAAAAAGCCTTTTGGAAAGATAAAGGATGGAAGGCCTCGATTTGATATTGAGCCTAAAACTCATTCTGAAAGCACACCAGCAGTGAGAAGGATCACATCACCAGCAGAAATTTCGGAGATATGCCTTGACGTGGTAAAAGATAACAATGCATTGGATCTGGTGACTGAGATATTTGGTCCAAATATCACACACCTTGGCAATAAAATAAATCTCAAGTTGCCCGGCTCAGGCACTGAGGTGAAGTTCCATCAGGACTTTCCTTTTGAGCCTCATTCCAATGAAGATATTATGACTGTTCTTTATTTTTTAGATGATGTGACCCTTGAAAACGGGCCGCTTGAGGTTGTTCCTGGAACCCATAATGGGCCACTACACTCTCATTGGCATAAGGGCATTTTTACTGGAGCTGTTGCTGAAAATGTTGCATCTGAAAATAAAAAAAATGCGTTAAGTTGTATTGGTAAAGCAGGTTCAGCTTGCCTTATGCATTCAAAATTGCTGCATGGTTCAGCACCAAACCGATCTTCACTGCCAAGGTCATTATTCATCATTACCTATAAAGCTGAGGATGCAGTTGCACTCTCTCCAAACCACCTCCCAAGTGATCTAGTTGGCTTGGTTGTCAGGGGTAAAGAGACTGGTACCGTGAGGTGTACTAGCTATAGTATCGAGTTGCCAGAATACCCAAAAGAGGTTTCCTTTTTTGGACAGCAATCCAAAAGTAAAAATATTGCAATGTAAAAAAACTTAAAGCTAGATTATCAAAGGGGACACAAATCGATTTAATCAAAATAATTTCTATAGTCGGTGATGAGTTGGTCATAGATTGGAGTGATGGAAACAAAAGCTCTCTTTATAGTCTTTGGCTAAGAGACCACTGTCAGATGCCTGAATCAAGAAACTTAGATAATGGGCAAAGACTATTTAGCGTTAAAGATCTGCCCTCTAATATTACTATTGAAAAGGCTTACAAGGATGCTGAGGGAAATGTTTGCGTGATGTTTCAACCTGAAAATCACTTGTCAGTCTTTTCTCAGAAGTGGCTCAGGGAAAACTGCTATGAACTCAACAGTCATTTCGAGGATAGGAGCGAAAAGTCCAAAAAATTATGGAAAAAAGATAGCTTTGATAATGGACTTCCTTTTATCAGCTATGACTTGATGCATTCTGATGATACTTCCAAGGTCTTAGCGCTTAGGTCACTTAGAGAGTATGGTTTCTTTGTTTTAAATGACGTTCCAACCCAAGACGGCCAAGTGTTGAAAGTGATTAGTGAGTTGGGGTTCACTAGAGAGACAAACTATGGGGCTTTGTTTGAGGTAAGAACAGAGGTCAACCCGAATAACCTTGCCTTTACCAATCTCGGGCTTGGCTCTCACACAGATAATCCTTACAGGGATCCTGTTCCAACAGTCCAATTACTGCATTGCCTTGAGAGCTCTACTGAGGGCGGAGAGTCAATTTTGGTTGATGGTTTTAAAGCCGCATCTATTCTTCGAGAAGAGAGTGAAGAGAGCTTTCTATCCTTAGCAAATACCTGGATTAATTATCGCTTTTCAGACAGTAAAACTGAGCTTCGCTCAAGGGTACCGATGATTGAGTTAAATGATAAAAAAGAAGTTATCAAGGTTCGATACAACAACCGTTCAATCGATACGATCAATGTGCCTCAAGATAAAATGAGGTCTTTTTATAAGGCATACCGTCACTGGAGTGAGGTCATTGAGAGGGATGAATTAAAGATTCAATTCAAGCTATCTGAGGGCGATTTAATGCTTTTTGATAATACTCGAGTGATGCACGCTAGAACAGAATTCTCTAAATCTGGAAAACGCCATCTGCAGGGTGCATATTCTGATTTGGATGGCCTTTATAGTCTTCTTAACAGGCTAGAAATGAAAAATAATAATGACTAATACCCCAGAATATATAGTAGATCTTATTGAAGATATTTTTGAAAGGCGCGGTGCTGAGTCCTACTTAGGCGAGGAAGTTACGATGGCACAGCACATGCTTCAGGCCGCTCAGTGTGCTGAAGAAGCGGGTGCTGATAATAGTCAAATAGTGGCGGCACTTCTTCATGATATTGGGCATTACAAAAATGAAATTCCTGAGTCATCATTAGTTAAAGGTATTAATAACTTTCATGAAGAGGCAGGTGCTAATTTTCTTGAAGAGTATTTTCCGGCATCAGTCGTTGAGCCAATTCGTCAGCATGTCTCTGCAAAGCGATATCTTTGCGCAGTTCAACCTGATTATTTTGAACGTCTCTCATCAGCCTCAATCCACACCTTGAATCTTCAAGGAGGTCCAATGAGTGAGTATGAGGTGAGAGAGTTTGAAAAAAATGATTATTTAGAGCAGTGTGTCAATCTGCGCCACTGGGATGAAGAAGCTAAAGACCCGAACAAGCAATGTCCACCATTTTCATACTATCGGTCTTTAATTGAGGCTCAATTAATCAGTAATATTTAGTAAATAAATACTTGATTTTTAATCTTTCTATATAGTTTCATTCGGAAAGTATAATATTGTGGTAATAAATTGAAATTAATCACTTTATGAAAAAAAAATTATTAATAATCAATGGCCCTGGGCTTTCAGATTTGAGCAACTTTAATGAATTCGGCCATGATAACCTTACTTTGGAAAAGGTCCAAAAAAAATGTTTAGAAACTTGCGATAGTTTAGGGATTAGTGTGGATTTTTGTCAAACTGATGATCAGGCTGAGTTATCAAACTATCTTTTAAAGGCCTCTAAGGAGTTTGATGCTTTAATAATTAATCCTGCTGCTTATTCTAATGCAGCCTCTTTAGACCCCGATCTATACGCATCTAATATAGAGGCCATGGCTAATCAAAAAAAGCCAGTTATTGAGGTGCATATTGCAAATATTTTCCAGAAGGGAGTTAATATTAATAGTCCAATAAAGGCTTCGGAAGGGAATGTTGGTTTTGTAAGTGGATTTGGTATCCATAGCTATGATCTTGCTATTAGAGCAGTCAATAAGCAGTTGAGTCAAAAATCATGAATATTTTTGTTATCAATGGTCCAAATATAAACCTACTTGGCTCGCGCGAGCCCGAGATTTATGGGCATGATACATTAGATAGTATTTCAAAAGAGTGTATAGAACAAGGTCTTAAAGATGGCAATAATGTGAAATTTATGCAGTCTAATTATGAAGGTGAAATAGTTGAGTGGATTCAGAGCGCAATAAAAGAAAAAATTGATGTAATTGTCATTAATGCTGCTGCTTATACTCATACATCAATTGCAATTCATGATGCTTTAAAGTCTTTTCCTGGCTTGAAGATAGAGTTACATATTTCGAATCCACATTTACGTGAGTCATTTCGTCATATTTCTTTTGTCTCTCCAGCTGTGGATGCAGTAGTTGCTGGTCTTGGTGCAGATGGGTATAGCCATGTCATTGAGTTGTTGGCAGATTTACAAAGATCCTAGCCTAATAGTAAAACTCTAGTGTTGAGACTGAAATATCAGAAACATAGTCTTTGCCATAAGCAACAATACCAAAACTCCTAATTTTTTTTGGATCCAAGGTCGAGTCCTTTGACCATCTTCGTTCAAATTTATTAAAAGGAAGGTCAATCATTTGCCACTCCTCACTAGCTATGAAAGTTGTAGCATAATAGTCTGAAGGCGACCAACTCTCATTTGTTCGGATATGGATGTAGTAAGTTTCACCATTTCCTCTTACGTTCAGTCGAACGCCTTTAAGATTCTCCCCTTCCTTTTCAGAATTTGCAAATGAAACACTCGCACGCAATTGAATAAAGCCACCGTTGTTTGCTGTACTTACATTACCAGTAAGTCTTGCGTAATACATTTCACCGTCTTGTTCAAGATTTACCTTGCCATCAGAGACACCACCCATGACCCTATCACTAACGTACTGCCAGTACCTGCCACTATCTGCGTTGAATGGATAAGCAAGTACTTCATCATTTGCAATTACATTTGAACTAATTGATAAGATTGAAAATGACATTAGTACTAGAAGATGTTTTAATTTGGATTGAAAGTATGAATATAAGGGCATAAAAGCGAATTTTTTATTAATAAAAAGCTTATTATATGTTTATTTTATAAACACTTAAATTATTTTATTTTGGCTCAGTTAAAGAGCATCTTGATTGGTTTCACCAGTTCGAATACGAACTACTTTTTCGATGTCAGAGACAAAGATTTTTCCATCACCTTTTTGCCCAGATCGAGCGATATCACTTATAACATTAATGACTAAATCTAAATTTTTAGTAGAAATGGCAATTTCAAGTTTGACCTTGTGGACAAATTCAACAGTAAACTCTGTGCCTCGATATTGTTCGGTGTGACCTTTTTGTTTGCCAAAACCTTTGACTTCGGTAACAGTCATGCCTGGTATATCAACATCACAAAGCGCTTCTCTAACTTTGTCTAAAATTTCAGGCCTTAATATTGCAGTAACTAGTTTCAAAGATAATCCTTATTATTTTGTCTTTAACTTATTGAGTTATAGGAGAAATAATATACTTAAATTGTATTTAAGTAGCAATGGATTACAATTTTAAATTGATTTTTTAGAAACTGCTTGAAAAGCATGTATGAATGGTGGAGGGACAGGGATTCGAACCCTGGAAGGGTATTAGCCCTTGCTGGTTTTCAAGACCAGTGCATTCAACCGCTCTGCCATCCCTCCGAAAGATTGGTATGATACCGTTTTTATGAATAAAGTAAATAAAATTTATTTAAAAAAACTGCAATTTTTTGCGTATAATTCTCCCTTTTTAGAAATTTGATTAGGTGGTCGTTATGTCTAAAGTATGCCAAGTAACTGGTAAGAGACCTATAAGCGGAAATAACGTTTCTCACGCGAATAACAGAACGCGTCGTCGTTTTTACCCTAACCTTCATACTCACCGTTTTTGGGTTGAGGCTGAAAACCGTTTTGTTAAGTTGAAGTTATCTGCAAGAGGTCTTCGCGTTATTGATAAAAAGGGCATTGATGTTGTTTTAGCAGAAATCCGCGGACGCGGCGAAAAGGTATAAGGAGTAAGTTATGAGAGAAAAAATTAAACTGGTTTCTTCAGCTGAAACAGGTCACTATTACACTACAACTAAAAATAAAAGAATTCACCCAGAAAAGGTTGAAGTTAAAAAATTTGATCCTGTTGTAAGAAAACACGTAATGTATAAGGAAGCAAAGATTAAGTAATCCTTAATAATATTCATAAAAAAAGCCGCTTTAGAGCGGCTTTTTTATTACCTAAAGTTTAACTTTGCAGGATCATCTCAAGTGGAACATTGGAAGAAGATTCTTGATAATCTGCGATTTGGTCAAAATTGAGATACTGATATATTTCACCTGATAAAGGCTCAATGTCTTTCATTAAGGATAAATACTCTTCAGAAGTAGGAATATACCCCAGCTTAGCAGAGATTGCAGCAACCTCTGCTGATGCTAAAAATACATTGCTGTTATCTCCTAATCGATTTGGAAAGTTTCTGGTCGAGGTTGAAACGACAGATGCTCCTTCTTCAACCCTTGCTTGGTTTCCCATACAAAGTGAGCAGCCTGGGACCTCAGTCCTGTCTGTAAGTCGTTCAAAGGTTTCATATATTCCCTCAGCCCTTAACTGTTTTTCATCCATTCTTGTTGGAGGCACCACCCATAAAACTGTATTAAGCTCTGACTTATCTTTGAGTAGCTGTGCCGCCGCCCTGAAATGTCCAATATTGGTCATACAAGAGCCAATGAAAACTTCATCTATTGATGTTTTGGCAACTGATGATAGAAGTCTTACATCATCTGGATCATTTGGACAGGCTAATATTGGCTCCTTAATGTCATTAAGATTTATTTCAATGACCTCTGAATACTCGCAATCTTTATCAGCCTCAAGAAGCTCTGGATTATCAAGCCACTTTTTCATATCCTGTATTCTTTTTGCTATTGTTTTTTTATCATCATAGCCAGAATCAATCATCGAGCCGAGAAGTGTAATATTTGAATTTAAATATTCTGCAATGGGTTCTTTATTAAGCTTTACAGTACATCCATTTGCCGACCTCTCTGCTGTTGCATCTGCAAGCTCAAATGCTTGCTCAACCTTTAGATCTCCAAGTCCCTCAATTTCAAGAACGCGTCCAGAAAAAATATTCTTCTTGTTAGATTTATCAACAGTGAGTAATCCCTTTTGAATGGCAACATATGGGATTGCATTGACAAGGTCCCTTAGAGTGATTCCAGGTTGCATCTCACCCTTAAACCTGACTAAAACTGATTCAGGCATGTCTAATGGTAGCACTCCAATTGAGGCACCAAAGGCAACAAGGCCAGAGCCAGCTGGAAAACTAATTCCTATTGGGAAACGCGTATGAGAGTCGCCACCAGTTCCAACAGAGTCTGGCAAAAGCATGCGATTTAACCAAGAATGAATAATGCCATCGCCTGGTTTGAGTGACACGCCACCTCGTGAATGCATGAAGTCTGGGAGTGTGTGCTGCAACTCAAGATCAATGGGCTTAGGATAAGCAGCTGTGTGACAAAAACTCTGCATAACTAGATCAGCAGAAAATCCTAAACAAGCTAATTCTTTGAGCTCATCTCGAGTCATTGCTCCTGTTGTGTCTTGAGATCCAACTGTACTCATGCGAGGCTCACAATAGGTTCCGGGCCTTATACCTTTAACACCACAAGCTTTACCAACAATTTTTTGAGCTAAGGTAAAGCCTAATGAACTATTCTTTGGGTCCACTGGACGAAGAAACACATCACTCACCTCTAAGCCAAGTTCAGCTCTTGTTTTATCTGTTAAACCTCTTCCAATAATAAGTGGAATTCTGCCACCAGCACGAACCTCATCTGGCATCGTACTAGGCGCAAGATTAAATTTTGAAATAACTTCTCCAGATGCATCTTTAATAGTGCCTTCATATGGATAGATTGTAATCTCATCACCCATTTTGAGTTCTGAAACGTCGCATTGAATTGGAAGTGCCCCTGAATCCTCAGCTGTATTAAAAAATATTGGAGCAATTTTGCCACCAAGGACTATGCCACCACTATTTTTATTAGGAATGTAGTCAATAGGTTCACCCATATGCCATAAAACTGAGTTAATTGCTGATTTTCTTGAAGAGCCAGTACCCACTACATCTCCAACATAGGCAAGAGGATTGCCCTTTTGCTTTAATTCTTCAATTTTTTCAAGGGGCTTATCCATTTTTTTGACAAGCATTGCTTTTGCATGAAGAGGGATATCAGGACGAGACCAGGCTTCAGTTGCCGGTGAAAGGTCGTCAGTATTGGTTTCACCATCGACACGAAATACTGTCACTTTAATGCTCTCAGGAAGAGGCTCTTTGGAGGTAAACCAGTCAGCTGAAGCCCAAGAATCAACTATCTTCTTCGCATGTGCGTTGTTTGCTGACTTTTCCATAATGCTTTGGTGGGCCTCATAGATAAGTATTGTATGAGATAGTGCTTTACAGGCTTCCTCAGCAGTTTCATCATCATCCAGAAGATTAATTAAGGATTCGATGCTATATCCACCAAGCATTGTTCCTAGCAAAAAAGTAGCATGTTTTCTTGAGATCGCATTGCAAGACTGTTCTCCTTTAGCAATACTAGTTAAAAAACCAGCTTTTACATAAGCAGCTTCATCAACACCCGGCGGGACTCTATGAGTGAGTAAATTCAAATAGAAGTCATCATCAAGCCCTGATATTAGGCTCTCTACGACAGACTTAGTTTGTTTTGCATCGAGTGCTAGTGGTGGAAGATTGTCCGACTTTCTCTCTTCACAGTGCTTTAAGTAAGCTTTTATCATAGTAATACTGGTTATTAGGTGATTAAATAAAAGAGTATAATTTTATCCTTTTTAATATGAAGGCTTAAATTTTTTGAAGCATTAGTTCGTATTATGACATTTGATAAACTTACCTCTATTTCACCAATCGATGGGCGTTACAGCGATAAGACCGCTCAACTCAAAACTATATTTAGTGAATTTGGGCTTATAAAGTATAGGCTTTTAGTTGAAGTGCGATGGTTAGAGGCAATGTCAAACAATTCAGAAATATCTGAAGTTCCCTTGTTTAGCTCTGAAGCCAACAAAAAATTATTAGCTATTGCCGATAATTTTTCTATTGATGATGCAAGAGCAATAAAAGAAATTGAAAAGACAACCAATCATGATGTTAAAGCGATTGAGTATTTCTTGAAAGAGAAAGTATCTTCAACTCCTGAACTTCATAAAGTGAATGAGTTTATTCATTTTGCATGCACCTCAGAGGATATTAATAATTTATCACATGCGCTTATGCTTGAAAATGGAAGAGAGGTTCTTTTGGCTGAAATGACAGAAACTTTGAATCTAATGACTGGCTTAGCAAGGGAAAATGCTGAAATTCCAATGCTTTCAAGAACGCATGGTCAAACAGCATCTCCCACAACTCTTGGAAAAGAGATGGCAAACTTCTCTTATCGACTGCAGAGACAAATAAAGCAGCTGAAAGATGTTCAAATAATGGGTAAGTTTAATGGGGCAGTTGGAAATTTCAATGCTCATCTTAGTGCGTATCCTGAAGTTGATTGGGAAAAAGTTTCTAAGAGTTTTATTGAGAGTCTCGGAGTGAATTACGCTCCTTATAGTTCACAGATTGAATCACATGATTATATTGCTGAGTATTTTCACGCATTAAATAGATTTAACACCATCTTAATTGACTTTTGCCGTGATGTTTGGGGCTACATTTCATTAGGTTATTTCACTCAAAAAACAGTTAAAGGGGAAATAGGTTCTTCAACTATGCCGCATAAGGTCAACCCCATTGATTTTGAAAACGCCGAGGGCAATCTTGGATTAGCCATTGCCATTGGAGAGCATTTTGCAACAAAACTTCCTATATCAAGATGGCAGCGTGACTTGACAGATTCTACTGTTTTAAGAAATTTAGGCGTTAGTAGTGCACATTGTTTAATTTCGTATGCTTCAATTTGCAAAGGCATTAAAAAACTTGAAGTAAATGAAGAAAAACTGATCGAAGATCTGAATAATTCATGGGAAGTTCTCGCTGAACCAATTCAAACTGTAATGCGCAGGTATGGCGTGTCAAATCCCTATGAGAAACTTAAGGCTCTGACAAGAGGAAAGAAAATTGACGCCAAAATTCTCAGTGATTTTATTGCCTCTTTGGACATCCCCTCAGAGGCAAAAAAAGAACTGAACAAGTTAACGCCAATGAACTATATTGGGGATGCGATTAAATTAGCACGCAACATCTAAAACTGATATAATTTCTCGCCTTAATAATTTAACAATCTAAAAGGAGCAAAAAACCCATGGTTAAGATAAGACTAGCCCGAGGTGGAGCCAAGAAAAACCCTTTTTATTCGATTGTAGCGACAGACTCTAGAAAGAGAAGAGATAGTGGTTACATTGAGCGTATTGGATATTTTAATCCTGTCGCTCGCGGACAAGAAGTCAGGCTTCAACTCGAAGAAGACAGACTGTCACATTGGATTTCTCAAGGCGCGCAGATTTCGGATCGCGTTAAGCAGCTTGTAAAAGAGTACAGAGATCCCTCTATTCGTGAAAAGCAATTAGCTAAACAATCAGCAAAGGCAGATGATAAAGCCAAAAAGATTGCAGCAGAAGAAAAAGCAAAAGCCGATCTAGAGGCTAAAGAGGCAGCAGCAGAAGCCGCAGCAGAAGAAGCCGCAGCAGAAGCTCCAGCAGAAGAAGCCGCAGCAGAAGCTCCAGCAGAAGCTCCAGCAGCAGAAGCTCCAGCAGAAGAAGCCGCAGCAGAAGAAAAGCCAGCTGAAGAATCTGAAGAAAAATAATTTGGTGTCATCTGCACCTCACTCAAACGAAAAAAAGCTATTAGTCGGAAAGATTAATGGCTTTTTTGGTTTACAGGGCTGGGTAAAAGTTTTTTCATACACCAAGCCCAGAGTTAATATCCTAAACTACTCACCTTGGTCAATTGATGTTGATGGGGAGCTTCAAAAAATCGAAATAAAGAATGGACGAGAACAGTCAAAAACAATTGTCGCACATATAAGTGGAATTGATACCCGTGAAGATTCTCAAAAACTGATTGGTAAAGATATATATATCGACAAAGAACAGCTTCCAGAATTGAATGAGGATCAATACTATTGGCATGAGCTGATAGGGTTTACGGTTTTAAATCAGAATAAAGAAAGCCTTGGATTAGTTGATTATTTTGTTGAAACTGGCGCAAATAATGTCTTAGTTGTAAAAGGTAAAAAAGAACATTGGATCCCATACATTGAGCCGTACCTTGTTTCAGTCGATTCAAAAAAGAAAGAAATTTTTGTTGACTGGGATAAAGATTTTTAATTACTAGTAAAAAAATTCTGTGTTTGCCTTCGCTAGTGAGGTAGACTTATTGCTGAATTAAATACAAAATTTCAGAAACATATTTCATGAATTGGATAACAAGACTATTTCCGTTTTTGTTATGGATTAAAGATTTAAGTAACCCTAAGAACTTAAAAGCGGATATTTTGGCGGGCACAACAGTTGCATTCGTTATAATTCCTCAGTCAATGGCCTATGCACAGCTTGCAGGTTTGGGTCCGCAATATGGTCTTTATGCCTCATTCTTGCCGGTTTTAATTGGTGCATTGATGGGCTCATCAAGACAACTTTCTACTGGACCAGTTGCCGTTGTTTCCTTGTTAACTGCTGCAGCACTTGGTGAAATCGTGACTGATCCTTCGAGTTACGCAGTGTACGCAGCACTTCTAGCATTAATTGTTGGCGTATTTCAGTTTTCACTGGGAATTCTCAGGTTAGGTTTTGTAATTAACTTCCTCTCGCATCCTGTGGTTACAGGCTTTACGAATGCTGCAGCAATCATTATTGGTGCTTCTCAACTTCCAAAGGTTTTTGGTATTAGGGTCATTAGTTCAAATGATACTGACTGGGTAAGTGCCTGCCAACCATTGACGATCATTGAAAGAATTGAGTCAATAGATGTTAATGGATTGCACGCAATTTGTAATGCAGATCAGAGCTACCAGACGATAGCAAGACTTCTAGAAGCGGCAGTTTTTCATACCCATCTACCTACCTTGGCAATGGCTATTTCTGGCGTATTAGGTATTATACTTTTTCAGCGTTTTTTCCCAAGATTGCCAGCTATTTTGTCAGTAGCTGTTCTTTCAACAGTAGCGTCATTCTTGATGGACTTCCAGGCTATGGGCGGAGCAATCGTTAGCTCAATTAATATTGATGGACTGTTTAGCTTTAAGGTGCCAAGATTTGATTTCAACGCGGTTGGAACTTTGTTTATCTATGCAATTACAATTTCATTAATTGGATTTATGGAGGCGATTTCTGTTGCTAAATCAATGGCTGCAACCACGAAACAGCGATTAGACGTTAACCAGGAATTAATTGGTCAGGGTTTATCAAACGTGACCTCAAGTTTTTTTCAAGGTTACTCGGTTTCAGGATCTTTTTCGCGATCAGCAGTCAATTTGACAGCAGGAGCAGTGACTGGATTTTCATCTGTCGTGACTGCTATTATCGTAGGGTTAACCATCGTTTGGCTAACCCCTTTGCTATACCATCTTCCTCAGGCCACTCTTGCTGCAATTATTTTAATGGCTGTTGTCAACCTGGTTCACTTCTCACCACTCAGGCACGCATGGAAAGTAGAGAAGCATGACGGTTTGGTTGGTTTGTTGACTTTTGTGATGACGCTAACTTTTGCGCCTCATCTTGAGAACGGAATCGCATTTGGAATCATTCTGTCATTAGGTTTGTTTCTTTACAGAACGATGGAGCCAAACTTTACCGAGTTATCAGTCGAACATGGGTCAATTATTGCGTCAAGATTCGCTGATGAATCTGTTGAAGCAAGTCAATCCGTTAAGGTTGCTAAGTGGAGCGGCTCACTTTACTTTGCAAATGCTGCTTATTTTGAAACAAAGTTACTTGAATTAATTGCTAAAAATAATGACGAACTCCAGTATGTCATTGTTGATGTGGCATCGATTGTTCAAGTGGATGCAAGTGGTGAACAAGTATTATCAAACCTGGTAGAGAGTTGTTCAAGCTCTGGAGTTGAGATACTTTTTGCAAGAACAGAAAGATTAGAAGCAGAATTATTCCGATCAGGGTTCAAAAAACGTTATGGTGAAAATCGTTTTTTTGATTTAAGAGCGGATGCCCTTAAATATGTTTGGCAGGAGTTAGAAAACATTGAAAAAGAAAAAGATGAAGCGCAGGTAGAAGATATTGACGATGCCAGCGAATCAAATTAATTAAATCTCTTCATAGAATGCTTTGATAAAATAAAGGCCTTGTGGCTCTGCAGTTGGCCCCGCCTCTCTTCGATCTTTACTTGCCAATACAGATGTCATCCACTCAATATTCTTCTCACCCCTTCCAATTTTTAAAAGGGTTCCAACAATATTTCGAACCATATGATGAAGGAAGGCATTCGCCTTAATGCTGATGATCAGCTCGTCTGTAGATGATTCAATTTGAATATATTCAATCGTTTTAATTGGTGATTTTGCCTGACAGAGGCTTCCTCTAAAACAAGAAAAGTCATGCTCTCCAACCAGTAAATCTGCAGCTGTTTGCATCTTAGTTATATCTAGAGATCTTGGCTCCCACAAATAATAATCCCCTTTAAGTGATGATCTAACAGGGTTATGATGGATCTTGTATTCATAGGATCTTGCAAAAGCACTAAACCTTGCATGAAAGTCATCACTCACCTCCTTAACCCATTTAAAGTTGACATCACTTGGAAGGTTAACATTCCCACCAAAAAGCCACGCGCGTTCTGTTCTAATTACTGACGTTTCAAAATGAATGACTTGTTCCATGGCATGAACTCCTGAGTCTGTTCTTCCACTACAAAATACACGCACAGGGTGGTTTGCTACTTTTGATAAAGACGCTTCAACAGAGCTCTGTACAGTTCGAAGGCCAGATTTTTGAACTTGCCAGCCATGAAAATTCTTACCAAAATATTCAACGCCTAATGCAATTTTCATAATCAACCACTAAATTTTTTTATTGTAAAATCAATCTTAATATTTTAACAAATTATTCTGACTCGCCTGACGAGTCTAATTTGGATGCTAATTATATGACAGAAAATCAAAAACCGACTGGTATAAAAAAACTTTGGTCTGCTTCTATCTATTCAGCTCAGGGTTTAAAGGCATGTTATCAATCAGAATACGCGTTTAGGCTTGAAGTATGGTTAGCCGTTTTTTTGGTTCCAATTGGTTACTGGCTTGGTGAATCCTCAATCGAAAAAGTACTTCTTATTTTTCCTATATTTTTAGTTTTAATTGTTGAAATGTTAAACTCTGCTATTGAAGCAGTTGTTGATAGAGTTAGCCTTGAACACCATGAGCTGTCAGGTTTTGCTAAAGATGTAGCGTCAGCAGCAGTTCTAATCTCACTAATTATTTTCTTGTTCACATGGATCATTATTCTTCTTTAAGGAAGTTAATAGAAGATGATATTGATTGTCATTTTTTTGATTCAATAGAGAGCACAAGTTCTTACCTGACAAAGGTTCCCTATTCAAAAAGAACTCAGCTTTGTATAACTAGAGAACAAACTATGGGGAAAGGTCAACACGGAAGAGGCTGGGCATCCCAAAAAGATGGCAGTATTCTCTTCTCACTTCGCAAATGTTTTAATGTTGATACAAATCTAAATGGACTCAGTTTAGTGATTGGAATGGCCATTATTAAATCCATAGAGGAGGAATGCCAACTTGAAGGTTTAAAAATTAAGTGGCCTAATGATGTTTATTATGGAAATAATAAGTTAGCAGGCATTTTGATGGAAAATAATATTCATAAAGGGGCACAGTATGTAGTTATTGGAGTTGGAGTTAATTATCAGTTGGATCAAAAAATTAATATTGATATCCCTTGGACTGATTTGGCACAAATTTTAAAAAAATTACCTAGTTTTGACACATTAACTGCTGCATTCATAAAAAATATATTAGCCATGTCCAAAGATTTTGAAAGCAAGGGGCTCTCTACTCTGCTATCAGAGTGGAACGATTATGATATGCTCAAAGGGGTCAAAATTAGATCAAAAGATTCAAAAGAAATTTTTGAAGGTGAAGTGGATGGAATTACTGAGCATGGGGCGCTTAGGATTTCAACAACAGAAGGCGTAAAAGAGGTCTATAGCTCTATCCATATTGAGTACATTTAGGGTAAGATAGTTTCTATCATATAGCCGCTTGATTGGAATGGTAAATCACCAGTTAGAAGTTAAAAATCTTTATAAAAAATATGCACGTCGTGAGGTTGTTAATGATGTTTCATTTTCTGTTAAAGGTGGTGAAATTGTTGGTTTGCTGGGTCCAAATGGTGCTGGTAAGACAACGTGCTTCTATATAACTTGTGGCCTTGTAAGGTCGAGCAGGGGTGAAGTAACTCTGGACAATAAGAGCATCGGCCATATGCCAATGCATAAGCGTGCAAAGCTGGGTCTTGGATACCTTCCTCAGGAGCCATCTATTTTCCGTAAGCTAAGCGTCGAAGACAATATTATGGCAGTCTTAGAAATGAACAAATCGGTTGCAGAAAAAGATAGGCCTGCAAGACTCGAAGAACTTTTATCCGAATTTAAGGTTGAGCATGTTCGCCACATAAAGGGCATTACCTTATCTGGTGGAGAGCGAAGAAGGGTTGAAATTGCTAGAGCTTTAGCGATGGATCCAAAATTCATTTTATTAGATGAACCATTTGCCGGCATTGATCCAATCTCAGTTGGTGATATTCAAGAAATAATTTATCAACTAAGAGATAAAGGAATTGGGATATTAATTACTGATCACAACTATAGGGAAATGCTTGATACGTGTAATCATTCTTATGTCTTAAGTGCAGGAAAAATCATAGCTCAGGGCGGCAAAGATGCAATTTTGGCTAATGAAGAAGTTAAAAAAGTTTACTTAGGTGAGAGCGTTGGCGGTTAGTAACAATCTTATTACTTTGGGGATTGAATCCTCTTGTGATGAAACAGGAATCGGGATTTATACTAGTGAGGGCGGCCTAATTTCACATAAGTTATTTTCCCAAGTGAGTCTTCATGCAGAATATGGTGGTGTAGTTCCAGAACTAGCTTCTAGAGACCATATTCAAAGAGCCATACCCTTGATTAAAGAGGCTCTTAATGAGAGTGGAATCAAATTAAATGAACTAACTGGCATTGCATATACTGCTGGACCAGGCTTATCGGGAGCACTTTTAGTTGGTGGTTCAATTGCTCAGAGTTTAGCATGGGGTCTAGGTATCCCTGCATTAGGTGTTCATCATATGGAAGGACATCTTTTAGCACCACTTTTAGAGGTTGAAAGGCCGGAATTTCCTTTTGTAGCGCTTTTAGTTTCTGGAGGCCATACATTGCTTGTCGATGTTCCTAGAATTGGTGAATATAAAATTCTAGGAGAGTCACTGGATGATGCAGTTGGTGAGGGGTTTGATAAAACTGCAAAAATACTTGGTTTGGGTTATCCAGGCGGTCCTGCTCTGGCAAATCTAGCTAAACAAGGTGACAAGAATCGATTCACTTTTCCAAGGCCGATGACAGATAGACCCGGACTTGATTTTAGTTTTAGTGGTTTGAAGACATACGCAAGAAACACATTCATTGACTTCCCTGAAGAGAAAGCTAATATTGCTAAAGCATTTGAAGTTGCAGCCACTGAAACATTAACAATAAAATGCAATAGAGCGCTTAAACAAACTGGATATAAAACACTTGTGGTTGCTGGTGGAGTTAGCGCTAATTTGTCCCTGCGTGAATCTTTGAATGAGATGACAACAAAAAATAATGCAAGTGTTTTTTATCCTGCGCTAGATTTTTGCACGGATAACGGTGCGATGATTGCGCTAGCTGGCCACTATAGATTTCTCGCAGGCCAAAGTAATCAAAATTATGAAATAACCATTAAGCCTCGATGGAGTCTTGAAGAGCTTCTACCGGTGGATTAATTATTCGATTTTCGTTATGGAGTCTCTGTTTCCAGAGCATAGAGTATAATTTAACTCACAAATAAAACTTCTCAGCCAAATAAATACTCTTATGATTATTATTCCTGCAATCGACTTAAAAGATGGTCAATGTGTCCGCCTCCGTAAAGGGATTATGGAGGATACAACTGTTTTTTCAAATAATCCTACTGAGATGGCTTCCAAATGGGTTTCAGAGGGCGCAAGAAGACTTCATTTGGTTGACCTCAATGGCGCATTTGAGGGAAAACCTATAAATGCTGACTGTGTCAATGAGATTACTAAGTCTTTCCCAGATCTGCCAGTACAAATTGGCGGAGGTATTCGTGATTTACAGACTGCAAATGCATATATTGAAGCAGGGATAAGCTATCTCATCATTGGAACTATGGCAGTAACCAACCCTGATTTTGTGGAAAAACTTTGTGATGAGTTTCCTAATAAAATTATTGTGGGTCTTGATGCCAATAATGGTCTTGTTGCTACAGATGGTTGGGCAAAACAAACAGATATAGATGTTGTAGAACTATCAAAAAAATATGAACAGTATGGAGTTAATTCTATTGTTTATACTGACATTGCAAGGGATGGGATGATGCAAGGTGTCAATGTTGAAGCTACTGCAAATCTTGCTAAAAAAACATCGATTCCAATCATTGCATCTGGCGGGATTACTAATCTGGATGATATAGCGGCGCTTTTGAAAAATGCACATTATGGGATAATGGGCGCTATAACTGGAAGGGCTATATATGAGGGGCAGCTCGACTTTAATGATGCCCAAACAATGAGTGATATTTATGATAGTTGAGGTGGCTTATGCCATAGCTAATAAGCAAAGCCTTATTAGTATTGAGGTAGAAAATGGTACAACACTTAAAGAGGCTGTTTTAGCATCAGGTATTCTTGATACTTATAAAGAAATTGATTTATCTAAAGACAGAGTAGGTATTTTTTCAAAATTCGCAACCTTAGAGACAATACTGAGAGAGAAAGACAGAGTTGAGATTTATAGACCTCTCATTGCTGATCCAAAAAAAGTTCGTAAAGAGAGGGCAGCTGAGGGTAAGGCAATGCGAGTCAATAAAAAGGCCTAATTCAAGGTAAAATAGACCACCCATAACACATTTAATAATTTTATGAGCGACGACAAACCTCCGAGTAGATCATTTTTTAAGTTATTTGATAAGTTTTTTCCTAAAACTTTAAAACCAAGAGCACAACTAATGCAGGCCTTAGAGGAGGCTGAAGAGAATCTCGTAATTGACCCTTACAGTAGGTCAGTCATTGAGGGAGCATTACAGGTTGAAAGTTTAAAAGTGCGCGATGTCATGGTTCCACGATCAAAGATGATCATGATTGATTCTGAGGCAACTACAAAAAATCTCCTCCAGGTTATGGTGGCATCGTCTCACTCAAGATTTCCAATTCATAACGAAGAGCAAGACTCAATTTTAGGTGTTGTTTTAGCTAAAGATTTGCTGTCACATTTTGCACAGAACCAAGAGGAAGAATTTAACTACAGAGAGTATCTTCGAGACGCTTTATCTGTCCCTGAAAGTAAGCCATTGGGAGCTTTACTGCGTGAGTTTCAACAAAATAAATCACATATGGCAATAGTACTTGATGAGTATGGTGAAATAGCTGGATTGGTAACTTTAGAGGATGTCATAGAGCAAATTGTTGGAGAAATTGAAGACGAACATGATAAAGAGGAAGACAACATTATAGATTATGGCGATGGTCGTTATTTGCTTCAAGCCAACACAACATTGACAGAATTTAATGAGTTTTTTAATTCGAGTATTGCTAGTGATGATTATGATACTGTTGCCGGATTAGTTATCTCCGGCTTTAGTTACTTACCCGAACAAATGAGTGAAATCAGTCTTCATGGATTCCAATTCAAAGTTTTAAAAACAGACAACCGAAGGCTACACCTTCTTGAAGTTCAACATAAGCTTAGTGATCACAAAGTTAAAGAATGAAAAAAGCAATCATTGAGGCTTCATTTAATATCAGTCAGTTAGTATAATCCAGCATTATGAATTCACTAGAACAGACAACGCAATTAGTCATCGACCTCATTAAGCAAAATAAAGCGAGCGATTTCGAGTTTTCTATTGGAAGGAGCTCAGGAGTTTCAACGGCAGTAAGATTGTCAAATGTAGAAACACTTCAATATCACTTGGATACAAGTTTTGATGTCAGTGTCTATTTTGGAAAGAATAAAGGTCAAGCGACCAGTGTTGATCTTAGCAAAGAAAGCTTAAAAAAAGCTATTGATTCAGCTTGTATGATTGCTAAATACACTCAAGAGGATCCATTTAATGGTTTGGCGCCAAAAGATAAAATGGCTTGGGATGCACCTGATTTGGATCTTTATCATCCATGGAAATTGGAAGCTAAGCAGAGTATAGAAATTGCCACAGAATGTGAACAAATTGCACTTGAGCAGAATGAAATTGATAACTCTGATGGCGCTGAATTATCAAGTTATGAGGGTGAAACTTATTACGCAAATTCAAATGGATTAGTTACAAGTATAAAAAATACCAGACACTCTCTTCACTGCTCTTTGATTGCTAAAAGAGATGCAGAAATGCAGACTGCTTATGAGTATTCAATTGCATTAGATTCAAATGATTTAATAAGCCCTTCTAAAATAGGTCAAAAGGCAGCAAGCCTAGCACAACAAAAACTTGGCTCAAGAAATTTAAAATCTCAGAAGTGTCCTGTTATTTTTGTACCAAGACAGTCCTCAGGTTTATTCTCTCAATTGCTTGGTGCTCTCAGTGGTTCAAGACAATTCAAGAAAACCTCTTTTCTTCTTGACTCATTAGGTAAGGTTGTTTTGAATGAATCGATCAGTATATTTGAGGATCCATTAAAAGCTAAAACACTTGGAGCAAGAGCATTTGACCTAGACGGTGTATTAAAATCTAAGCAGTTTTTTGTAGAAAATGGCATAGTTTCAACTTACATGATGGGCCAATATTCTGCCAATCAACTTGGTTTAAAAACCACCGCAAATGCCGGAGGAGTGAGTAATTGTAGAGTTAATTCTAATTATGATGGGGGGCTTGCTGAGCTAACCAAAGAAATCAAAAAAGGCCTCATTGTTACAGACTTGATGGGGCATGGTGTCAATGCAACAACAGGTGATTATTCTCGAGGGGCAAGCGGCTTTTGGGTAGAAAATGGAGAGATTCAATACCCAGTCTCTGGCATCACAATAGCTGGAAACTTAAAGGATATGCTTAAAAACATTACCTATGTTGGTAATGATTTTGATCTAAGAAGCAATCTAAAAGTAGGTACCACCTTGATAAGTGAAATGACAATTGCTGGGGAAGGGTAATTGAAAGAGTTTGATGTCATCATAGTTGGTGGCGGCATGATTGGACTCTCACTAGTGGTTGAACTATCAAAAAAAATGGAATTAAGTATTGCAATTATTGACCCAAATAATTGTAATCCAACAATAACTGACTCATTTCATACCCGGGTTAGCGCTATTACACCATCTACCCAAGATTTTTTATGTTCAATCAATGTCTGGGATAAGATAAAAAGAAAAAAAGGGTTTAGTGCCACCAAAGTTTGGGATCAAAACTCACATGGCCATCTTAATTTCTATGCAAAAGATGAAGGCATTGAATACTTAGGTCACATTGTAGAGAATGATCTCATTCAAGCTGCCCTTTTTAATGCGGTTGATCAATCTAAAGTCACCATGATTAATGCAAAGCTAACTGAACTAACAAAAACAGACTCAGGTTATACGTTAGATCTAGATAATGGTGAAAGTTACTCATGTAACCTTTTAATCGGGGCAGATGGACCTCAATCAAAAGTAAGAGGTTTGGCAGAGATTCAAGTCACCGAGCATGATTATCAACAAAAAGCAATTATTGCAAATATTGTAAGTGAAAAGCCTTTGATGGATACCACATGGCAAAGATTTTTATCAGATAGTATTCTTGCCATATTGCCTCTATCAGAAAATCAGGCTTCGATTGTTTGGTCCTGTAAAGAGACACTTGCTAATGAGCTTGAAACAAAAACAATAAGCATATTCAATAAAATGTTATCTGAGGCATCAGAGTATCAATTTGGATTTTTGGAGCTTCAAAGTAGTAAGAAAAGTTTTCCTTTGGTCTCAAGAAGTGCAAAAGAGTACGTTCTTGAAAATTTAGCATTGATTGGTGATGCTGCTCACAATATTCATCCACTGGCTGGCCAAGGTGCAAATCTGGGCTTTTCTGATGTCATCGAGCTAAGTAAACAGTTATCCGAAAATATTGACAAACCACTGGGAGATTTTATTGTTCTTCGGAAGTATGCAAGAGCAAGAAGGCTAGACAATGAAATGATGTCAAAGACCATGACAGGACTGGACTGGATTTACAAAGAGAATAACGAATCAATAAGATGGCTTAGGGGTTATGGAATGAATTTAATAGATGAAACTCCCATCCTAAAATCTTTTTTTCAAAGACAAGCCTTAGGAAAAGTGAATAAAAATAGTTAACGTATAAATCGCGTTGGAGTGACTATTCCATCGACTGGAACATCCCAGGGCTGAGAGGAAAGACGACTCACCTCTTGAGCATCAAATGCTAATCCAAATAATTTTGGTACTCGAAAATTCTTTAATTTGGTATGAAAACTCAGAGTTTTATCATAGAATCCTCCCCCCATTCCAAGTCGATTTTTATTTGTATCAAATCCGACCAGAGGCATCAAAATAAGATCCATCTTATGAGCGCCAACAAGAGGACTAAAGATTGGCTCATCTATACCAAATCTATTCTTTCTAAATAGTTTACCCATCTTTGCAAACTTTAGTTTTTCCCCAACAAGAATCGGCAAATATACATAATAACCCTGATGCGTTAGAAAATTTATGGTGTCAATAGTTTCGATTTCACCATCATTAGGTGTGAAAATTGCAATATGTTTCGCATTTCTGAAGATGGCATGTTTTTGGCATTGATACAGGAGTTTTTTACCTTGCTTTTTTCGAGTTGGCGTATCGATTGACTTTCTAATGATTCTTAGTTTTTTTCGAAGTTCTTTCATTCGGCAATTTATTTAAATATGTACTAATTTTAGCAGTACAAAAAATGCAAAGAATGGTTATTTAGAATTAGATTAGAGGGTCCATTGTGCCGTGTTGACATGGTCCTGAACCATTCTGGTTCAAGGCGGAAGTTCGATGTTTACCGTAGGTTTCCCACTTCAAGGTGGGCATACACAAAAGTAACCAATCTCATCTCCTTTTCTATACTTAATCGGCTCAGGGAAATAAATCAAGCACGAACACAACAGATAGATAAATTATCACCTTTAGAGGATTGAATTGCAATGATATTTCTTCTTTTATTTGCTTAAATTTTTAGGAACAGATAATTTGATAATTTCATTTACTATTATATTAAAAATCTATTCCTATAAAATGCCAACTCCATTTCTTATAAAAAACCCCTCAAGTGACTGTATTAGCTGCAATTTTATTATTAATTATTATCATGGACCCTATTGGAAACGTGCCTGTATTTCTTAGTATCCTTAAAAATATACCAATTGAGAGACGAAGAATCATCATTGTTCGTGAATTATTAATTGCCCTAGTCATTTTGTTATTTTTTATGTTTGTTGGAAGATATATTCTTCAGTTGTTAGATATAGATCAGTCTTCGCTTGGTATTACTGGTGGAATAATCTTATTTATTATTGCCATTAGAATGATTTTCCCTGGAACAAAACCTATCTTTAGTCACAATGAGAATACTGAGCCTCTAATTGTGCCGCTTGCTGTCCCAATGCTAGCTGGTCCATCAGCGATAGCAGCAGTAATACTGTTTATGGCACAAGAGCCAAATAGGTGGGTTGAGTGGACTTTTGTTGTATTTGTTGCTTGTTTAATAACTGGGATTATATTAATCTCATCAGAGGCATTGGGAAGAAAACTAGGTAACAGGGCATTAATTGCTATTGAAAGGTTAATGGGAATCTTGCTGATAATGGTTTCTGTTGACTTTATTCTTGACGGATTAAAACAAACATTCAATATTTAGATTTCTTTCTTAAATTTTAAACTTCTCTGCTTCTATTCAAATTTGCTATGTAAGCTTGCAAAGGCTATAATGGCGCCTTTTTTACAACTTAATGGCGAAGAATTTGGCACCTATAGTAATGAAATTTGGAGGCACAAGTCTTAGAGATGAGGATTGTCGCTCTTATGCTTTAAAGCATATTAAGAACTACCACGAGTCTGGAGAGAGAATTGTGGTTGTTGTTTCTGCTATGGGACGAAAAGGTGAGCCATATGCCACGGATACCCTTGTTGCGCTTCTTAGGGATGTTGGTCACAATATTAATCCAAGGGAGTTGGACCTAGTGATGAGCGTTGGAGAAACATTAAGTTCTGCTTATTTTTCTCACCTTTTGAGTCACAATGGAATGCCTGCCGAATCATTTAATGGAAGGCAATCTGGAATTCTTACAGATGACAATGCAGGCAATGCTGAAATTTTAGATATTAATCCTGCTCGAATTGTTGAAGCTCTTGATAATGGTTTCATCGCTGTAGTGGCAGGTTTTCAAGGTGTCAATGATAAAGGGGATATTCGCACTCTTGGAAGAGGGGGGAGTGATACTTCAGCTGTAGCACTCGCATCTGCATTGGGAGCCGAAAAAGTTGAAATTTTTTCTGATGTGGATGGTATAGCTAATTGCGATCCAAGACAGGTTGAGGGTTCTAGCTACTTAGAATCTATTAGTGTTAATCAGATGCTTGCAATGGCTGATGAGGGATCTAGAGTGATTCATCCAAGAGCAATCAAAGCGTCATTAAAAACTCAAACACCAATTATTGCTAAAAACACCTTTAATGAATCAGAAGGTACTTTGATACACCATGACATATCTAAAAAGAAAGAGGTTGTTGCTATTGCCCATCGTGAAAGTATGGTTCTGATAGAGTTCGCATTGGAGCATAAGGCCGCAAGTCATGTTAATGGTGTTGTCAATATTGACTCAAAGAGACTGCTACTAAATGACGATGTGTATTTGAGTGATAAGTTGGCCCAGCTAGAGGAGAAGCTCGGCTTCTATAAGTTAAGTAGACACTGGGCAACGATCTCTGTGGTATTTAATAATAAAGTTTCAAAAAAACCCGCCGAACTCGACTATGCTGAATTGCTGGATTCCCCAGATACCATTATCAGATACCTCCTAAAAGAGGTTAAAGTTAGAGAAACCTTGAAATTTTTACATGGCAGATATACAAGCTAATTTAAGGCTTATAACCTGCGTTATTTACATAACTTAAAAGCACTTCATCTGTAAACGCTGCCTCAAGTTCAGCCGCCTTTGTCTCGACTGGCTCTTTTAAATCTCCGTCTGCAATTTCAGTGACCTCATTGTGCCAATCTGTAAGGTATGCATCTGCATCTGTAGAGTCACCTACCGTTGCAGCAGAGTCAACAGCCTCCATAAAGCGATTATCTAGCTGAAGTTTTTCAACCTCCCTCCTGCTTTTTTTTATCATCACCTGTGTAGGTATATCACGCCATTTAATAACAGTTAGCTTCATTTTATTCTCCAAAAAAACAACATATAATTATCCCAATAAATTTCAAAAAATTCTACCATTAACTTATTGATGTAATTGCTATAATTTAGGTATATAATTCACGTTTTTCGAAGTTAGACTTTGTATTGAGGAAGGTATGAAAAATAAAGCACAAGTAGTTGTAATTGGTGGCGGTGTTGTGGGCGCTGGGACACTTTATCATTTGGCTAAAAAAGGTTGGACTGATGTTGTATTAGTAGAACGTAAAGACTTAACTTCTGGTTCAACTTGGCATGCTGCTGGATTATTGCCTCTATTTAATATGAGCTACTCAGTGGGGAAGCTGCATCAGTATTCAGTCGATTTTTATCATGATCTTGAAAAAGAAACGGGTATGAATGTTGGCTTTAGTGTCGTATCAAACATCCGCTTAGCAAATTGCCAGGATCGAATGGATGAATATAAATACTATTCTGGTGTTGGAAGTACCGTAGGTGTTGATGTTAAATTTTTAACTCCAGACGAAGTTAAAGAGGTTTGGCCTTTATGCAATACTGAAGGCCTGCTTGGCGCAATTCAGCATCCAGATGATGGCTATATTCAGCCAGCAGACTTAACTCAAGCATTGTGCAAAGGCGCTAGAAATCGTGGCGCTGAAATCTATGAAAACACGATCGTAACTGATTTAGAACAGCAAAAAGATCATACATGGGTAGTCAAGACTGATCAAGGTGATATTGCTTGTGAACATATTGTCTCATGTACCGGAAGCTTCGCAAGAAAAACAGGTGAAATGGTGGGTCTCGATGTACCTGTAATACCTGTTGAGCATCAGTTCCTCGTAACAGAGCCACATCCTGACATTTTAGAAAGAAAGAAAAAAGGCCTACCTGAAATGGCTGTACTTCGTGAATCTGATGCGGCTTATTACCTTCGTGAAGAGGCTGGGGGAATGATCTTAGGTATCTATGAAAAAGGAGCGCCTGCATGTTATGTTGATGGCCCAAGTGACGACTCAAAGTATGAGTTGTTTAATGGTGAACTTGACCGCTTAATGCCACATATTGATGCTTGTATAAATCGTGTTCCAGCTTTTGGCGAGGTTGGAATTAAAGAAATTTATAATGGCGCTATTGCGTATACGCCAGATGGCAACCCAATTGTTGGTCCTGCTCCAGGACTTAAAAATTTCTGGTTGAATGAGGGACATAGTTTTGGAATAACTGCTGCTGGTGGTGCTGGTTGGCAGCTTGCAGAGTGGATGGTTGATGGTGAGCCAACCGTTGATATGATGGGTGTGGATCCGCGTCGATTTGGGCCCTATGCCACTCGTGGATATTTGAAAGAAAAGAATGAAGAGGCATACGCAAATGTTTTCACTACGCACTATCCTGATGAAGAGAGGAGTGCGGCAAGACCTCTCAAAACTGCACCATGCTATGATCGAATGAAAGACTTGGGTGCGGTTTTTGGATCTGTTTATGGTTGGGAGCGTCCAAACTGGTTTATGCCAAGTTTAGATTATTCACTCACTGCTGAAGATTTAAATCAGGCAGATCCTTCCAAGGTTATTCTTAACAAAAACCACTCTAAAGCACTAGATGATGGACGCATTGTTGAAAAGAATTCATTTCGCCGCTCCAACTACTTTGAACATGTTGGAAATGAGTGTAAGCATGTCAATGAGAACGTAGGTCTTCTTGATATGTCAGCCTTTGCGAAGTGTATTGTTAAGGGGCCTGGTGCAGAGGAATGGTTGGAATATATCTTTGCTAATAAGATGCCTCAAACTATCGGCAGGATTAGTCTGGTTCATATGCTATCTTTGAATGGCGGAGTCAGATCAGAATTTACAGTTTATAAAACTGGACCTCAAAGCTATTATTTAGTTTCCGCTGGTGCGTTTGAAACACATGACCATGATTATTTATTCAAACTTGCTCCTAAAGATGGAACTGTCAGCATTCAAAGAGTTACAACACAAACAGGTGTTCTTGTATTGGCTGGACCAAGGTCTCGAGATGTTCTTCAAAAGCTTACGGATACAGATCTATCAAATGAAAACTTCAAGTGGCTAACTGGGAGAAAAATCAATGTTGGATATGCATCTGCTGAAGCACTTCGTGTTAACTTTGTTGGCGAATTAGGTTGGGAGCTGCATCACCCAATTGAGATGCAAAATTATATCTTCGATCAAGTAATGGAAGCTGGTGCTGAATTTGATATCAAACCTTTTGGTATTCGTGCAATGGATAGTATGCGTCTTGAAAAATCGTATCGTCTCATTCCTAGAGAAATGTCAATTGAATATTCTGCCTATGAATCTGGATTAGATCGTTTTGTTAGGCTGGATAAAGAAAATGATTTTATTGGTAAAAAAGCCTTGAAAGATTGGCAAGACCGAGGTGCTTCAAACGGTTTTGTAACTATGGAAGTGCAGGGTGTTGTTGATGCAGATGCTCGAGGCTCTGAGGCTATTTATAAGAATGGTGAAGTTGTGGGAAGAGCAACCTCAGGAGGTTTTGGTTGGCGCTGTGGTAAGTCGCTAGCGTTAGGCCTTGTCAAGAAAGATCTAACTTCAATTGGAACTGAACTTGAAATTGAAATACTGGGTGAGAAATATAAGTCAGTTGTTATAGAAGAGTCACCATTTGATCCTGCTAACGAAAGTTTGAGGTCCTAACTATGTCTCTCATTAAAACAAAATCTGAACTTCATGAACAAATGGTGACTTGGCGTCACTATATTCATAAACATCCAGAACTTAGTTTTAAAGAGGAGATGACTAGTGACTTTATAGCTTCTGTTTTAGAGTCTAATAATATTGAAATGCATCGCGGTCTTGCAGTCACAGGAATAGTTGCTACTGTTCATGGAACAAAAAAAGGCAAGGCTATTGGACTGCGTGCTGATATGGACGCTCTTCCAATTCAAGAGAGGAATGAGTTTAGTCATAAATCTATTCATGACGGAAAGATGCACGCTTGTGGGCATGATGGCCATTCGACAATGCTTCTCGGGGCTGCTGTTTATTTAAAAGAGAATAATGATTTTTCTGGTACTGTTCATTTTATTTTTCAGCCTGCAGAGGAAGGTGGAGGTGGTGGCCGTGTTATGGTTGAAGAAGGTATATTTGAAAAATTTCCTTGTGAGGCAGTTTATGGGATGCATAATTGGCCAGGTATGGCGGAAGGTCAGTTTGCCGTTCATGATACTGCAGTAATGGCTGCAAATGAAACACTCAAAATTACAATTAAAGGCAAGGGTGGTCATGCCGCTATGCCAGACCAATGTGTTGATCCAATTGTTATAGGAGCTCAAATCATTACAGCGATTCAAAGTGTTGTTTCAAGAAATGTTGCACCACTAGATTCTGCAGTGGTGAGTGTTACTATGGTTGATGCAGGATTTGTATCTAACGTCATTCCGAATGAAATGAATTTAACAGGCTCACTGAGATACTTTAAGTCTGAGGTTGGGAATGATGTGAAGAAAAAAATTAAGACTATTGCTGAAGGAATTAGTCAGTCTATGGGGGCAACAGCATCATTCAGCTCAGTTCCAAATTACCCTGCAACTGTGAATACTCCAAAGCATGCTAAGCTCTGTGCTAGTGCTGCTGAAGTGGTTGTAGGTAGTGCAAATGTTTTAAGGAATGAGAAGCCTAGTATGGGCTCTGAAGATTTCTCATTCTTGCTTAATGCATCTGAAGGTGCATATATTTGGATTGGTAACGGACTTGTTCCAGAAGATGGTCCTGAAGGTGGCTGTATGCTTCATAATACTCAGTATGATTTCAATGACGAAATTCTTCCACTCGGAAGCAGCTACTGGGTAGAGTTAGTTAAAGGAATCCTAAAGTAATTTTTAAAGGTTTAGCTTATGTTTTCTAAGGCAATTGTTAGAACTCCTGGAAAAAGTTTAATTGATGGCCTCACTGATTCCAAACACCTAGGCTCTCCAGATTATCAAAAGGCTATCACTCAGCATAAGGCCTATATCAAGGCTCTTCAGTCATGTGGCCTTGAGGTTCATGTATTGGAATCTTGTGAGGATTATCCTGACTCGACTTTTGTAGAAGATGTAGCTCTCATAACCCCAAAATGTGCCATTTTTACCCGTCCAGGCGCCGAGTCCAGAAGAGGCGAGGTTGAACAAATTGAAACCGTTTTAAGGGATCAATTTGATAATGTTGAGCGTGTTGAGGCTCCTGGAACTATAGAGGCGGGTGATATCATGATGGTTGATAATCATTATTATATTGGATTATCAGATCGAACAAATATTCAAGGCGCTGAGCAAATTATTGGGATTCTTAATAAATATGGCTATACAGGATCCACTGTAAATCTCAAAGAAGTGCTCCATCTTAAGACTGGTCTTTCTTATCTCGAAAACAACCAATTGGTTATATGTGGTGAATTCAAAAATGACCCTATTTTTTCAAGATTTGATCACATTGATATACCTGAAGAAGAGAGTTATGCTGCAAATTGTATTTGGGTAAACGATAATGTTCTTATTCCAACTGGATACCCACTTGCGAAAGGGAAAATAATTAGCACTGGGTATAACGTTATAGAGGTTGACGTTTCTGAATACAAAAAACTTGACGGTGGTTTGAGCTGCCTATCACTCAGATATTAAAAAGTTTCTACACTAAAGCTAACTTTCTAGTGTTTAAAATGTCGCATTCCTGTAAATACCATAGCAATCCCATGCTCATTAGCTGCTGAGATTACTTCCTCATCGCGCATTGATCCTCCTGGATGAATAATTGCATTTATACCGACTTGAGCGGCTGCATCTATACCATCACGGAATGGGAAGAATGCATCTGACGCCATGACAGAACCTTTTACCTCTAAGTTTTCATCGGATGCTTTAATGCTGGCAATCTTCGCTGAATAAACTCTAGACATCTGACCTGCCCCAACACCTATGGTCATTTGATCTTTTGCGTAGACGATTGCATTTGACTTAACGTACTTTGCAACTTTCCATGCAAATAATAAATCCTTCATCTGAGATTCAGTCGGACTTAAAGAGGTTACGCAATTCATATCAGATGGATTTAATAAGGTTAGGTCTTTATCTTGAATGAGCAGGCCACCAGATATTTTTTTATAGTCAAAAGCTGGTTGTGTTTTTTCTAGATCACCACACTCAAGAACTCTAATATTTTCCTTTTTTAATAAAATAGATCTTGCACTATCAGCAATCTTTGGGGCAATGATGACCTCTACAAACTGTTGGTTGATTATGCACCCAGCAGTTTCTTTATCTAACTCACGGTTAAAAGCAATAATCCCTCCAAATGCAGAGGTAGGGTCTGTAAGGTAGGCGCTTTGATAAGCTTGGAAGATATTTTCTCTCGTTGCAACACCGCAAGGATTTGCGTGTTTAATAATGACACAGCTAGGTTCTTCAAAATCCCTGACACACTCTAAAGCAGCATCCGCATCGGCTAGATTATTAAATGAAAGAGGCTTACCTTGGATTTGTTGACTAGATGATACCGATGCCTCATTGAGATTTGATTCTTTATAAAAGGCAGCATTTTGATGAGGATTTTCACCATAGCGCATAGCTTGTGATTTGATCAATTGAAGATTTAATGTATTTGAAAAGCCATCATTCATTCTGCCAAGATAATTTGCAATAGCGCCATCATATTGTGCTGTATGTTCAAAGGTTTTGAGAGCTAATGACTTTCTCATTTCATGAGTTGTATCACCCCTATTAGTTATTTCATCGAGTACCAATTGATAATCAGAACTATCAACAATCACAGTGACTGAAATATGATTTTTAGCGCTTGATCGAAGCATAGCAGGGCCACCAATATCAATATTCTCAATAGCATCTTCCTCAGTGCAGTTTGGATTTTGGATGGTTTTTTGAAATGGGTATAAATTGACAACCACTAGATCGATTGGTTTAATTTGATTCTGTGACATCACCTCTTCATCTTTTCCTCTTCTAGCTAAAATTCCACCATGAATCTTTGGATTAAGAGTTTTGACGCGACCAGCCATCATTTCAGGATAGCCAGTATAGTCAGATACTTCAGTTACAGGAATGTTGTTATCCCTAAGGAGTTTTGCTGTTCCGCCTGTAGATAAAATTTCTATATTTAATAACGAGAGGCCTTTTGCAAATTCAGCTATTCCAGTTTTATCTGAAACGCTGATTAAGGCTCTTTTTATAGGCATTTTAGGATTAAGAGGTGTAGATATTTTTAAGAATTAAATTATAAACTCTTAGAGGTTATAAAGGCTTGCTTTTTTCTTTAAGGTAGCACGGTTTATACCAAGTATTCTGGCTGCCTCACTTTGATTTTGATTGACTTTATCAAGAACATACTTAATAGTTGCTGACTCAGCTTGTTGCGTAACCATCTTAAAAACACCATTAGATGATTCACCGTTCAAGTCTGAGAAATACTTCTCAAGATTTTCTTTAATGCAATCCTGTAAACCCCTTTGTTTCATATTGAATACAAAAATTCATGAAATTTCGAATATTGTTCAGAGTGATCTGACACTCTGTTAATGCTTGGCCAAAAGGCTAGGCCTTTTTCTTGGTCAAGGTGCATAGAATACCAAAAAATATGCTTTCTGGATAGTTGTGTTCCCATTTTATGACCATAAAAATCATGAATTTGTGAAATATGACCCAAAATCAATGGAATTTTTTTCTCTAATGTTGGCTCTTCTCCTGTTTCACCAGATGTCAGAAATTGATTAACTTGATTAATCAACCAGGGGTTTCCTTGCGTGGCTCTTCCAAGCATCACTGCATCTGCACCAGTGAAGTCTAATATATCTTTAGCTCTTTTTGGCGAATCAATATCTCCATTTGCTACAACTGGAATTGATACTTGGCTTGCAATTTTTTTGACTGTATCAAATTCAGCATCACCATTGTATTTCTGTGATCTCGTTCTGCCATGTATTGCAAGCATCTTTATGCCATTATCTTCTGCAATTTTTGCAATTGTTGGTGCATTTTTATTTTCTTCATCCCAGCCTGTTCTCATTTTGAGAGTGACAGGAACTTCAACAGCATTTACTACAGCTTTTAAAATATCTTCTACCAATTCTTCATTTTGCATGAGAGCCGATCCAGCTGCTTTATTGCATACTTTTTTTGCTGGACATCCCATATTGATATCAATAATATCTGCTCCAAATTCTAATGCTTTAATTGCAGAATTTGCTAGTTCTTGTGCCTCTGATCCAGCAATTTGAATGCTGATAGGCAGTTGTTCCGAGCTAAAATCCAAGCGGTGTTTTGATTTATTTGAATTTAATAGATGATTTTGAATTACCACCATTTCAGATGTTGTAAGGCCAGCACCTTGATCCCTGCATATCATTCTAAAGGGTTTGTCACTTGTGCCTGCCATGGGTGCAAGCAGTACTTTCGAAGTTAGTTTATGTGAACCGATATTCATAAAGATATTAACTTAAAGCTTTTTTGTTTGCTTTTCCGCTTTCTTTTTAAGTCTCTTCTGCTTTAGTTTTGATAAATGGTCCACAAACAATATTCCATTTAAATGATCCATTTCATGCTGAATACAAACAGCAAGCATCTCACTTGCTTCAATCTCGAATGATTGGCCTAGTTCATTCAGGGCACTGACTTTAATTTCATTAGCTCTTTTAACACTCTCATAATAATTTGGTACTGAAAGGCAACCCTCTTCCCATTCAATTTCACCATTTTTTTCAATAATCTCAGGGTTAATAAGGCAGATTGGCTCATTACACTCTTCTGATACATCAACAACTATAAGGCGCTGATGAAAGTTAACTTGAGTTGCTGCAAGACCAATTCCTGGCGCATCATACATAGTTTCAAACATATCTTTAACTTGCTTTTTTATCTCACTGTTAACATTCTCAACTGGCTTTGCAACAGTTCTTAAGCGCTTATCAGGGTATTTGAGAATTTCTAATATCATGACTTAGTCATTACTGTGTTTTGAATTTTGCTCATTTTATTTGGATAATCTTGGTTATAGTGCAATCCTCTACTCTCTTTTCTAGACAGTGCAGATTCTACAATAATTTTAGAAGTTTGAGCTAAGTTTCTTAGTTCAATTAAATCCTCGGTTACAGTATAAATACGATAATACTCATCAACTTCTTTATTAATTTGCTGAATTTTTAGATACGCGGAGTTCAGTCGATTATTACTTCTAACGATGCCAACAAAGTTCCACATGATGAGTCTTATTTCGTGCCATAAATGAGCAATAACTACTTTTTCTTTAGAGGGCGCAACTCTTGAGTCGTCCCATTTTTCAATTTTAGTTTGTGAATTTTCAAATTCACTACCGTTAATATGATTGGCACAGGATTTAGCAAACACTACGCACTCAAGCAAGGAGTTACTTGCCATTCTATTTGCACCATGCACTCCAGTATGTGCGACTTCACCAACGGCATAAAGATTGTTTATGCTGCTTTGTGCATCTATGTTTGTATTAATGCCACCACAAGTGTAATGTGCAGCAGGAACAACGGGGAGAGCTTCTTTAGATATATCAATACCAAGCTCTTTGCAGCGCTGAGTGATTGTTGGAAATCTAGATTTAATCCACTCTTTATCTTTAAATGAGAAGTCTAGATAGACACAATCATAGCCATTAACCTTCATCTCATTATCGATTGCTCTTGCAACGATATCACGAGGTGCTAGCTCAAGTCGATCGTCGTATTTATGCATAAACTCCTGACCATCAGGCAAAAGAAGTTTTGCACCCTCACCTCTAAGAGTCTCTGATATTAAAAAAGATTTGGCATGCGGATGAAAAAGACATGTAGGATGAAATTGGGTAAATTCCATGTTGGAAATCTCGCATCCTGCTCTGTAAGCCATCGCTATACCATCTCCAGTTGAAGTATCTGGGTTTGAAGTGTACAAATAAGATTTTGAGGCACCACCAGTTGCAAGAATAGTTTTGTTTGAACTAAAGGTCACTACCTCCTTCGAGTTTTTATCAAACACATATGCGCCATAACAATTTTTATCTTTAACAACAAGGTCGACAGCAACATATTCTTCAAAAAGCTCTATGTTATTTTTTTGCCTTACCTTAGCAAGAAGGTTGACTTGGATTGACTGACCCGTTTTATCGGCAACATGGGCCACTCTTTTTGAGCTGTGACCACCCTCAGTTGTGAGATCATAGCTATTATTGATGTGAGAAAATTGAACACCAGTGCTTTCAAGATCTTTAATAGCCTGGGGGGCTTGCTCTACCATATACCTGATACTCTTTTCGTTCCCGAGGTTAAAGCCGGTGTTAACAGTGTCTTCAATATGTGAATCAAAATTATCTTCTGGATCTAGTACAGCTGAAATTCCACCTTGGGCATAATACGAAGAGCCTTCCAATATTTTATCTTTAGCAATCACCGCTATTGAGGTGCTACTTGAGAGCTGAACAGCACTCATTAATCCAGCAGCTCCAGAGCCTATTATAAGAACATCGAATTGATATTTTTTAGCCATAGTTTATTGTCACAAAAAGACACAAAATTAAAAAATATTAAAATATTTTTTATATATAATTTCCCGCAAGTTAAACACTACTATATTTAACTTATTTCTCCTTTTAATAGTAGACTAACCCCACACTCTTATTCGAGGTGGGGTTTTTTATTTTAAGGATTTTTTTAATTCATTTCTGGTTTAAAAAATATTAGCAATTTGGGTAATAAAGTAAGATTAACAAATACTGCACTGAGCATTGCAATTGCCATAAATATTCCAAAATATATGCTTGGGATAAAGTTTGATAATATTAAAACCAGAAATCCTATAGCAACCGTTGCTGCCGTATAAAACATAGAAACACCAATAGAGTTATGTGCTCTATACATCGAAGCTTCAAAATCAGCATCAACCAAAAGTTCTGATTTAAATCTACTAATATAGTGTATTGCATTGTCAATACCGATCCCAATAGCAATGGCTGCGATTGTGATTGTCATTATATCCAGGGGTATTCTTGCTAAGCCCATTAATCCAAGAATTATTAAAGACGGTATTATGTTTGGAATTACTGCTATTAGAGCAATAGAAATTGACCTAAATACAATTAAGAAAAGCATAAAAATGATTATAAAAACGGTAAAGATAGTTTTAACTTGTGAAGAAAATAAACTTTGAAGAAGATTGTTATAGAGTGAAAACGTTCCAGTGAAATAAAACTCATCCTCACTGAAGTAAAAGCTTTCAACTAATTCTTTTTTGACATCAATGATTAATTGATTCCTATCTAAGTCGGTGGTTGTTTCCTTGATTCTAGCAACGATCCTGATTTGATCAGTTTCGTCTGAAATATGAGGCTTTAAAACTTGTGATTTTGCAAACTCAGGCATATTGTTTTTGCCAAGCATAAGTAAAAACCCATTAGGCGCTTTTCCATCATTTGATTCTTTGAGGACTTGCATAAAGGTGTCAATGGATAAAACTTTTCCGATACTGGGGATGCTGTCAAGATATTGATGAACATCATGGAAGTCCTCTCTTAAGCTTGAATCTGCCCAGTAAGCACTTGCCAAATCATTAAAAACAATTTCAAGTGGAATCGTACCTCCCAACTCTTTGTCAATGAAATTTAGCCCCTGATAGATTTCAGTATCTTTTTTAAAGTAATTGATGAAGCTATTTTCTACAGAGAGTTTACTTAGGCCAAAAATTCCAATAGCACTGACTAGTGCGATTCCTAAAATTATATTTTTGCCACCTTTGTCTGTAGCAATGGCTAACTTTTGAAGTACATAAAATTTTTCAGTTTTGTGGGATGTTTGAGAAGTTGGAAAGAGGGTCATGACTAATGCAAAGCCGACAAATGATAATACAAAAGCAACCGTTACGCCAATACTCATCATTAAGCCAAAATCTATTACAGGCTGAACATTGCTTGCGGTGAGTGAAGCAAATGCAGCTATCGTTGTGACTACAGTATAGAGGCATGGCCTCAACATTTCATTTAGAGTTCTTCGAGTGATTTCATCATTACTCATTCCTGTCTGTTGATTTAAGATTTCTCTATATCGAACAACTAGATGAATGATAACTGAAAGAGTCATGACCAAAAGGAGTGAAAAGAAATTAGCAGAAATCACTGTCACCTTCCAGCCTATAGCGCTAATCAATCCAGTCATAAATAAGGCACCAATGATACTTATCGCAATTGGAATTAATACCCATCTAACTTTATGAAAAAAGAGTGAAAGCATTAATGACATAGCAAGGATTACTGCAAGACTAAATATAATTAAATCACTCTTTATGAAATCAATGACATCATTTCTAATCATTGGGACCCCACCCAAGTATAGTTTTGCGTTATTTTGATATTGACCCATTGTGGTGCGAATCTCTCCTATTAATTGCTTTAATGAATCGTCATTCATTATTTCACGTGGATCCTCAGTTGCTAGAGGGATTAATAAGGCTGTGGTTTTTAAATCAGCACTGACAATATTATTAGCGTAAAGGGGGCTGGTTTTAAACTCTTTAGCAACTAAGTTTTGGTCTGCTTTTCCGTTATCAATAGTGTAAACATCACTTGCTAGTTCAACTAATGAGAGTGGCGGTGATTGAAAAAGTGAAACATCTAAAATTGATATGACTGAACTAACTCCATTGATATCTAATAAGTCACCCCTTAGTGAGCCTAGGTAAGTCAGTTGATCTTTTGAGAGAACTGTTCCTTTTTTAGCTGTATAGCTGATGACTAATGACTCATCTGAGCCAAAGGTTTCCTGAGTATCAAAGTAAAGTTCTAGATTATTATCTCCATCTAAAGATAATGATTCTGATGAAGCATCAAGGGAAAAGTGTTGTATCTGAAAAAATGATGAACCAATGAGCACTAAAAATGCCAATAATGACAAGATAGGCTTCTTAGTGAAAAAATTTAAAATTGAATTAAGCATGCCTGCCTATTCCAAATCAAAAAGAGAATTTTTTAGGTGGTTCATGACCTTTCATGAATTCTAGATGAGTCTCAAAAAGAGATTTAGAGTTCCAAATAAGTTCAGTTTCTCTTGAAATAAGAGTGGCGTGCATTTGATTTTTAGAGCCTAAGACAACAAATAATTTTCCACCCACTTTTAACAGTTTTTTTAAATCATCTTCAATATTGGGAAGAGCAGATCCAATGATAATTGTGTCAAACTGTCCCTCTTTAAAGTTTGAACTATTAAAGGTATCATTAATTAGGTTAGTATTGATTATCTTGAGTTTATCTATATTTTCTTTTGCTTTGACATGTAAGTCATGTTCTATTTCTATGCTTGTCACAGAGTTTGATAGTTTTGCTAGAACCGATGTTAAGTAGCCACTTCCAGTCCCAACCTCTAAAATGTCTTCATTGCCTTGAAGGTTTAGACTATCTAAAATTCTTCCTTCTATTTTTGGAGAGAACATCTTATCTGACTCATTAAGAGGTATTTCAATATCTGCAAATACGAGTTTTTGATATTCCTCTGGCACAAAGTTCTCCCGTGGAGTATCTGAAAGCGCTTGATTTGCTCTCACATTTAGCCCACCCCAAGGTCTTATTTGTTGCTCAATTACATTTTTTCTTGCTTCTTTAATATCCATAATTAACCTACTTTCTTTTCCTTGGCGGCATTAAGTCAGTAATTGTTCCTTCAGCCATTTCTGCTGCAAACGCAGTCGTTTCTGATAATGTTGGGTGAGCATGAATCGTTAACGCAATATCACTCATATCGCAGCCCATTTCAATTGCTAGACTCGCCTCAGCAATTAAGTCACCTGCATTTGTTCCACATATTCCCATGCCGAGAATCTTACCTGATTTAGAATCAAAAAGGCTTTTTGATACTCCTTCAGTTCTTCCAATGCTCAGACTTCTTCCAGAAGCAGCCCATGGGAAAACTCCTTTTTCAAATTCTATTCCAGCTTCTTTGAGCTCCTTTTCAGTTTTGCCAGTCCATGCAACTTCTGGGTCTGTATAGGCAACAGAAGGAATAGTTAGTGCATCAAAACCAGACTTTTCACCACAGATAACTTCAGCAGCAACTTTAGCTTCATGAACTGCCTTATGGGCAAGCATTGGTTGGCCGACAACATCTCCAATTGCGTAGATGTTGTCAACATTAGTTTTCATTTGTTTGTTTGTTCCAATGAAGCCATTGTCATTAATATTGACTCCAGCTTTCTCAGCGTCAATTAACATTCCATTTGGTGTTCTTCCAACGGCAACTAAAACCTTATCAAAAGTATCTGACTCAGGTGCATCTTTACCTTCAAATAGGACTTTAATGCCTTTCTTTAGGGGCTCCATTGAAGTAACTTTAGTGTTTAAAAAGATATTTGCATAATTTTTCTTAGCTTTCTTAAAGAGTGGATTAACAATATCTTTATCAGCAGCAGGAATGATTTGACCTCCAAGTTCAACAATCGTAATTTCAGTGCCAAGAGCATCATAAATTGTGGCCATCTCAAGGCCAATAATCCCACCACCAACTATTAGCATTCGTTTCGGTACGTCATCCAAAAGAAGTGCATCAGTCGAATCCATCACTCTTTCATCATCAAAAGGGAACATAGGGAACTTAGTAACCCTAGATCCTACAGAGATAATGCACTGTTCAAACTCTATAACTTCATCACTTCCATCCAGACTAACTTGATTTTTAGATAAAAATTTGGCATATCCATTAATCACTTTTACTTTTCTTGCTTTGGCAAGAGCATGGATTCCACCTGTTAGTTTATTCACTATGCCGTCTTTATTTTTCTTAACACCTTCAAGATCAATTTTAGGTTTTGAAAAAGTGATCCCAAGTTCACTTGCATGCTTACTTTCGTTAATTACTTCAGCCGTATGAAGAAGAGTTTTGGATGGAATGCAGCCTACATTGAGACAAACTCCGCCTAATGATTCATAGCGCTCAATTAGGGTCACTTCTTTTCCTAAGTCTGCAGCTCTAAACGCTGCAGTATATCCGCCAGGACCAGATCCAATAACTAAAACTTGAGTTTTAATCATAATAACATCTCCATAATATTACTTAAGACTTGATTTAGTTCAGCCATAAACCTTGCTCCCTCAGCACCATCAATGACCCTATGGTCATAAGAGAGTGCCAATGGAATCATGGCTGTTGGTTCAAAAGTGCTACCATTCCAAATTGGTTTAATTTGAGTTCTTGATACACCTAAAATTGCAACCTCTGGGGAGTTGATGATCGGCGTGAATTGTGTGCCACCAATCCCACCTAAACTGGATATCGTGAAACCAGCCCCCTTCATTTCACTTGAATCTAGTTTGCCTTCCCTAGCTCTCAAAGAAATATCTGCAAGCTCCTCTGAAAGCTCAATCAGTGATTTTTTATTAACATCCTTAACAACTGGAACTAGAAGTCCATTAGGGGTGTCTACCGCTATTCCTAGATTGAAGTACTTTTTAAGTATGAGGTTTTCACCACCTTCATCCAAAGAGGCATTGAAGTTAGGGTGGCGCTTTAATACTTGAACAATTGCCTTCATGATAAAAACTAGAGGACTTAATTTGATATTTTTTTCTTTTTGATGCTTACGAAATTTTTCTAATTGATCAATATTTACTTCATCAAATTGAGTGACATGTGGAATTGTGTTCCAGCAATTAGAAAGATGTTTGCCAGATAATTTCTTAATCCTGGATAAAGGAATGGTTTCAACTTCTTCATTTGAAGTCCCATGAGTGACAAGATCTTTTACAAAGGATTTTAGATCTTCCTCAAGAATCCTACCTTTTTTTCCTGTTCCATTTATTCTGGATAAACTAACTCCAAGCTCTCTAGCTAGTTTTCTGATTGAGGGCGACGCATGCGAATTTGAATCAGTTTTCAGTGAAACTTCCTCAGTTTGTTTTGTATGATCTTGTGATACGGTCTTTGTGATAGTTGGCTCATTATCATCATTGATTTTATTATCAGGTTTCTTAGGTTCTTCCACTGAATCATCAGCTTGATCTGCAGAAGCTGAGTCAGTTTCTAGGATGAGTATGAGATCACCTTTAGCTACCTTATCTCCAACCTTTATTTCAAGGCTAGTCACCTTTCCAGAAAAGGGTGCCGGAATTTCCATTGTAGCTTTATCAGTCTCAAGGGTGACGATGCTGTCATTTTCATTTACAACATCTCCAACCTTTACCAGTACTTCGATAATATCTACGGCATCAAAATCACCAATATCAGGTAACTCTACATTTTTTTGGGTAGGCATATGTACTATTAAATAGCTTTATATTTGAACAACGCAATTATCCCAAATTTACTCTATGAAAGGCGATTAATGTTAAAATTAATTTAAACTATAAAACGATAAATAATCCACATTTCCTCTTCATTTTTTAACTCTAGTTATTAATTTATGTCTCTTGCTCTTTCTACTGATAACCTAGCTAAAACATATTCCAATAAACTTGAAGCTTTGAAAGGTATCAATCTAAAGGTAGAGAAGGGTGACTTTTTTGCATTATTAGGCTCCAATGGTGCTGGCAAAACAACAGCAATCGGAATCATTTCAGGACTATTGAAGAGCACTTCAGGAGAAGTGATCATCGATGGCTTGAATCAAAAAAAGCATGTGAATGAAATTAAGCAAATGATTGGGCTAATGCCTCAAGAGTTTAATTTTAATCCTCATGAGCCAAATATCGAGATCCTAATTAACCAGGGTGGTTACTTTGGCATTCCTAGGAAAGAAGCTAAAATTCAGGCTGAAATTCTTTTAAAAAAAATGGAATTATGGGATAGGCGTTTTGATGTTGCTCAATCCCTATCGGGAGGAATGAAAAGGCGTTTAATGCTTGCAAGAGCATTAATGCATAAACCTAAAATTTTGATTTTAGATGAGCCAACAGCTGGAGTTGATGTCGAGATTCGACAATCGATGTGGCATTATCTTACGCAGCTCAATAAAGAGGGCATGACAATCATATTGACTACTCATTATTTGGAGGAGGCCGAGTCATTATGCCGAAATATTGCAATTCTTAATAATGGCGTATTAGTTGAGCAGTCTAATATGAAAAAACTCCTCTCAAAAGCTAAGAGGCAAGTCATTATCATTGATACAATTGAAAAATTACCTGAGAGTATTCAAATAACAAACTGTGATTGTGAAATCATTGATGAAAATACATTGCAAGTTTCTCAAGGTGAAGGCACAACAATCTCTGATGTCATTTCAGCACTATTAGCTCAAAATATAAATGTTTTACATTTAAGAAGCTCTCAAAATCGCTTAGAGTCACTCTTTTTATCACTTACTAGTTAAATATTTATGTGGATCGCATTTAAAACTATTGTTATCAAAGAGATACTGAGGTTTTCTAGAATCTGGGTTCAAACAATAGTGCCACCAGTTATAACAACCTCACTATACCTTCTAATTTTTGGTGGACTGATGGGATCCAGAATTGGTCAGATGCGAGGGATTGATTATCTTGACTTCATCGTTCCTGGAATCATCCTGATGACAGTAATCATGCAGTCATATGCAAATACAGTGTCCTCATTCTTTATGACAAAATACAATAATAGCTTTGAAGAATTGCTTGTATCAACCACACCAAATTGGGTAATATTATTAGGCTTTGTGAGTGGGGGTATCGCTAGAGGACTTTGTGTTGGCGCAGCTGTAACATTCACAATTTCTTTTTTTGTTGAAATTCAAATTCATAGCTTTTTAATAATTGCAGTCACTTTCTTTTTAACATCAATAATGTTTGCATTGGCCGGTTTTATCAATGCAGTTTATGCGAAGACCTTTGATGATATTTCTATCATTCCAAACTTTGTTTTACTGCCACTGACTTATCTCAGTGGGATGTTCTATAGTATCGATATTTTGCCTAGTTTCTGGCAGAACTTGTCAGCATTTAATCCCATCTTCTATATGATGGATTCTTTCAGATTAGGTTTTTTAGGTGTAAGTTCTGTAGAGCTATGGAAGGCTTTTTTGATCCCTGGAGTTATGATAATTGTATTAGCTTTCGCTGCAAATTTAATGCTTAATCGTGGTGTAAGTATTAAGACAGAGTAGAATAATACCTCTTAAACCCCTATTATATAAACATTTACCAAATAGTGTGTAATAAGTGTGTAATAAAAACTACTATTCTGATGTTCCTATCCTATGCGTATTTCTTGCGTAGAAATATATTCTAAAAATAGTTAAATAAAACAAAAATATTCTACTTATTTTTCTACGAACTCTTATAAATATAAATGAATACAAATATACAAAAATTAATTAATAGTGGTTTTTGTTCATTGTTTAGATGGACAAAGACTGCAAGGTAAGAACACAATCCAAGTTTGATACGACAAAATGAGTATCCCACTTTTCGCACATATTGAGTTAGCATGATAGTGGCATCTTTCTTATCTTAAACCAAACGAAGTAGTGATACTTCAACTAAAAAATAAAGTAGGGAATACCTTAAACCTACAATGAACTCTAATGCAATGCATGTTGTTTTAGAGGAATGCGACTTGATGCGACAAGCATCTTTAAGAGAAACTGATATAGACAATCCCACCGCGAGTCTGGAGTGTCGTTGTGCTAAACAAAGTAATTCACAGAATGTCAGACATGCACCGAAATCAACTGTAGTTTCAGATATACACTCTTGCTTCTCGGCAAGAGTGTGTCCGCCATTCCAATAGTTTCAGTAAAGATTATTCTAATGAGTCCCTTGAACGAAGTTCAATCGCGACGCGAAATGAGTATTCACTAGTGTTATTTAATTATAAATATTAGTAACAGATATCAAATCAACCACCAACCCCAAGAGAATATGCACCTAGAACCCAAACAACCAAGAATCACTAGAACTTATACGATTGAACCTCATTTATATGAACAAGTTAAGACCTGTGCTCATAAAGATGCCAGAGTGATAAGTCGTATTATTGAAAACTACCTAACAAGATATGTTCAGTCGAGAACCTAATGAATAACAAATACATTACTAAAATCAATCAACTGTTAAAAGATGCTAAACGAGAGACCTCTTCTACCAAAAGACAAGAGATGATTTTAGAAATGATAGAACTGATGATGCAGATTCAGTAAGATTTCTCATTTCTTCCTTTTGCCCATATATGCATATAGAAAGAGACCACCAAAGATAAATGCACCACCAATCATCATCCATTGTTGTGCAATTTCGTGAGGAAGTGGAGTCATACTGTAATAGACAATGAATCCACCAAACAATGCAAAGAGTAATGCGAGAAATTTCATACTTGAATTATATTCCATACAGAACTATGTCGTTCATCAAATCTTACTCGTATGAACAGGGATTATGAAAATCCAAGGCTAGTGGGGATTGCGTTTTAGAAGTTTAATCTTGAGTTTTTCAGACTGACTTTGATGAACACACTCATCATCACTTAATAAATCAGTATCAGTTGATATCCACCAAAGATATGTAAAACACATAATATGTTCTTCGTCAGTTAGCTTGTCTTGATGTCTTAATAGTTCTTCATAGTAGTAACAGAACTTTGAATTACACTCTATTCTCTTATTCTTATTTTTTGTTAATGTGTATTTGTTGTAAATCAAGTTTCCAATATAGGTTGCCATTCTTTAACGACTCGATGAACACGACCAACAGAAATACCAGTATCTTTTGCGATGTATCTTATTGATTTTTTCTTATGGCGTAATTCAACAATACGAAGTTCAATATCATCATCGACAACATCCTTGCGACCAAACTTAACACCTTGAGATTTTGCTCGTTTGATTCCTATAGACTGTCTTTCTTTTCGCATTGTATTTTCAAGTTCTGCAAAAATACCGACCATTTGAAAGAA
>ERZ651776.450-NODE-450-length-58349-cov-12.288938_pt1 | contig 58349 bp, 54 predicted proteins | sample MGYA00514761_ERZ651776 | MGnify/ENA metagenome assembly ERZ651776
CATCCATTCAAAATAAAGGGCAAGAATGCTATAACTTTCCAGTTAGAGGAAAATGAAATGTTTCTTTTTGAAGAAATTAAATGAAGCGATGCCAAAAGGAAAAATGCATTAACAACATATGCTACGAGTATTGATCCACCGAATAAAAAGAATAAAACATGAAGCAAACAATGATAAAGAGGAGGATGAACGTCATGAGACAAGGTGTCATTCCATACTTTAACTAAATTAAATTCATTAACATGAGAAAGCTGTCTTTTCCAATCCAAGGCAGTTAAGTCCTGATTCATTAAATCAAAATAACCAGAATTAAAGTATGACCTATTACCAGATGAAAATATGACACTATGCAACTCATCCCCATCTAAAATAATTCCATAAAAAGGCACTGAAACAAACAGTACAATTACAAAAACAACCAAAGCAATAGAACTGATAGAATTAATTTGCTTCATTCCTAATGTATAACTATCTGAGAAGGTACATTTTCCCAAGCCCCTTGTGGAAGTATTTATCGGCTCCTGATTCGAGTAGGTTAATATCTACACCATCTATTTTGGCTTTTACCCGATATAGATAAACACCATTGGCGAGTTGGTCTCCAAAATGATCTCTTCCATCCCAGGCAAATTCAGAAATATTTCTTCCAATTTGAATAGGACCCAATTCACTCTCATTTATTTCCCGTACTACACGTCCACTAATGGTCATAATTTGAATTAAGACATCATCAGGAATTCTATCTCCAGTTAGTGTAAATACAAATCTTGTACTTGTTGAAAACGGATTAGGATAATTCATAAGCTGAGTGATCATTGATTCGTGAATGACTTCAAAATCAACTTTATAATCAAAATCTCCAGATAAATTACCAGATTTATCTTCGCCCTGAACCAGAATGGAATACACACCAGATTTCTCAAAATAGGCAGGGTAAATAATTTTAAACTTATTTTGATTTTCATCACCTGGAATCCATTGCATAACCGTATTCCCTGTTCCATCCACGAATGGAACACGGGACTGAATACCGTCTGGATCAGTAATATAAATGCCAAACAATGATGTATCTGAATCTGAATCCAATATTAGATATGGATTTTCATCGTTTAGTGTTATTAATATTTCATTGGTCGGCGCGACAATATCATTATTTAGAATATGTATGCCATTAAATGTAACGTCAAGAATGGGATTAATATTTTCAGCAGAAACTGAAAAAGGAATTTGTAATATATTATTAATATGAGTTTGTTCAGGCTGGTCAGTTAAATTCAAGGAAAGATCAATATACGGATTCACATCAACACAGAAATAATTGGTGCCTATTAAACCTTTTGTATCAAAGGAAATTGTATCACGCAAAACACCATTAATTAAAAGAGAATCTGATCTAGGGTAGGATAAGGGGTGAATCTGCTGGTTTTCATCCACTATGTAATATTCAACAAGCAGCGAATCCATATCCACATCACTTATATTGGCAATATCCACGGCAAAGCTACCCTCCTGACCTTCCTGCAGGGTATCCATATTAGGTAACCATGTGTATCCCAAACTTGCGTCAATTGCCGCCTCAGGAATGGGTGTATACAATACATGCCAAAAATCCATTTGAGCAGGAGTTTGGGTACTAATGTCGGAATAAGTAGCTGCCAATTTCATAAACGGAAACTCACTTGCATCTACAAGATTAGATAAGTCAATAACGGAATCATGTAATGTAAAAAGCGTATCAATTGAAGATATATATATTCCTGCATCATCAAATAATTGCAGTTTTAAAGAAGTCGAATCTGATGACATATCTTCCAAAGGGTTTTGTTTCCAATGCAATTCTCCCCAATTTGAAACAGGGCCAATCATGGGTGAAGATTCAAACCCAATGGTCTCTGCACCTGATATAATCGTGTCCATCATGATATCCTCTCCATTTTGAGAAAAAATCTCTACAACAAAATTGGGGTCGCCTTTTCTGGTCAGAAATATAAAAGGTTGATTTGGCCTACTTGGAGAAATACTATCTGAACCAAGATTTGTAAAAGTATCAAATAAACCAGGGTCATAGGTGGACCACCAATCATAGCGGGCTTTGATAGGGGAATAAATTAAAATATAATCCCCATTTGAAATTTCGTTTTCTACAAAATTTTGAAACGCATCTATTTCAGTTGGATTATTTTGGTGAAACGTAAAAAACCTCATAGGTCTACCTGCACACCCACCATTATCATTGGCATTCCCAAAATCATTATTAGGGTTGACAACGGTACCATTTGAATAAGTATATCTCGTTTCCATCGGAGTCAATGATGCTTTATCTATAACTGCAACATGAAACTTTGGTATGGTAGTGCAAATATCATAGTCCTGCTGAATACCATTAAGTGACCAAGCATTATTTGGATGAATGTATGAAAGCAATGATGACGTAACAAAACATGAAATCTGAGATTGAATTGGCTCAAATTCCCTAAATTGATTGCTTTCATTTAATGAAATTCCAATAAAAGAATTTGATGTAAACTGTCCAAATGCATCTTGACCCCAACCACGTTTATTTTTGATGTACTGAAATGATCTTGTCTTCCAATTCATATCATTATCCACCAAAACAACACGCCAAAAATAAACCACACTATCCTCAAGAATGAGAGACTCCTGGACTAAAGTAGAACTATTGACCCAATCACTAGGCTCAGCTGAAAGGACTCCTCCCAATGAATTCTGTAAAACAAATTTTGTGAATGGACTAGAAAAGTCTCGAGTAGAATCAATTTCGAATTTGTAGCTCTGAATATCTGCCAATGGATTGATAGTAGATGCTCTGAGTATAATCGTGTCTGTCGGAACAACAGCAAAATCTTCAGGCCAAACAGGCTCAACACCATCTACGCTGATTAAGAAGTTTTTAACCGACTGGTTGTTTATCACTTCATCATACTGTTCTTCAATATAATCAGGTCGATCTACTTTTATGGTAAATTTATTAAGCCCAATTCCGATACTTGCTTGAAGCGGTATCTTAATTTGAAGATTTTTTTCATAATCCAAGCCTTCTACATTGATAAGATAAATTGAATCTAATGTACTGTTTGGAAAATCGCGTTCAATAGTCACATTAAAGTTTTCAGTGATTGATCTTCCAAGATTTCTCAGTTTTATATTGATTTCTATGGAGTCCGTCGCCAATGAAATATTTTCAGGCCCAAAAGAAATACGAGAATCTGTCAATTCAATTTCTGGGAAGTCGTGATAATTTAGTTTGATCATCGGATCCCCATGAAGTGTCATTTGTGTGTATGTAGTTTCTGATTGAAGATTATCAAGATTCGCAATTCCGGACTGAATTGTGTTTTTGATATGACTGCCAATAGTCCCTCCATAATTAGTCTGACTAAACTCCTTATAAAATTGATCAGAATAAGAGCGCAGAGGTGATATAAATCCATAGTTCAATGTCCCTAAGTAGGCTATTACTCCCGCGTTTGGTGTTAAAACGAAGGATTCCGAATTTGAAAATGAATTATGAAAGATATTCCCGTTGTAACAAGAATTTGCGATCAATACAGGGTATTTGCCCTGATTATCCCATGTAGATGGTTCATCTAAATTGATATCAAAACCACTACTCGAGGTAGTAAAATGGCCGAAAAAATTCATCAAAGAAACACCCTCTGAGATTCTATTTTTAATCTCATCTAATTCATTCGGATTTATTGGGTTGCCGTTTTCTTTTGCCACGAGATCAACCTTTCCAGCGAAATAATCTCCCTCAGCCGTCTCAGCCATTCCATTTAAAAAATTTTGCAATAGGACTTGCTCGGCAGCCTCTGTTCCTCCAGAAAAATGAAGGATTTGTTTTTGCCAATCTTTTGTATTTGTCGAATACACGTCTTCTTGATTTTGTTGGTTGTCATATTCAATAATTTTATTCAAATAAATTTCTAATTCATTAGGGGTTCTAGCGGAAATTCTGCCGGTTGGAATCAGAGGAGTATATTTATTTGTTCCTGGTAAATTTGAGGTAATACATGCATCACAAGATGGTTGACCAAATGAAGGAATCAACGAGTTTTGATAAGAGCTAATGTTTGCCCTTGTCCCAGGACCAATACTCGTCGAGGAAGTCACGTTTGCTTCTCTAATTCCCTTACCTATTAAAAACAAACCAACTGGCTTTTGCTGAGAAACATCATATATCTGATGCGCAAATCGTCTAATGCCATTTATGTGTTTCGGAATACCTCCACCGTATTGCTGGTACAATTCATTTACCTCAGCCATGATTACATTATACCCTCCCCCTATTGATGAGGTTCGATGACTCACGTAAAGGTCAACAACTGATTTTAACAAATCATTATAAACAAACAAAAGAGCCGCATCAATATTTGGTATTGAAGTAAAGTCAGTGAAAAAACCATCTCCATTTACAGCATTCAATTGATTGACGTTAATTATATTGTTCTCACTATCAACCACTACCCTTGAAGCTGAAAAATCAGGGGAGTTTGGTATTAACAAACTATACCCTCCCAAATGGGATACGACTGGTATTTTTCGTGGAATTAAACCAAATGAAAAGGCAACAGGGTTTGTTAAGTTCGAACCATTAATATCTATCCTTGATTTTGATTCCAAATTGTTATAAACGGCCTCAAAATTGAAGCCCGACTCCCCATTATAATCGGTTTTTCGAGGATATTTGAATGACACATAATTAATTGACTGATAATCAGTAGCCAGACCTAAATCATTCACAATGCTCACCTTAAAATTTGACGAGCCATCACTGTTTATTATGTTCGAAGGAAATGAAACGGAAGAAAATATGCCTTTATAACCTGAAAAAACAGAATCAACAAGCGTATAATTTGAATTGCCGATTGTTTGTCTTGTATGATGATTTCCGCCTGCACCAGAGGGAATGGCGGCATTAGATGAACCTACTAGAACTGAATTGTAAAAAACCTCTGGTGAATCATTTTCCTGGTAAATATTATCAAATTCAATACCATTAAAGTTCCAAACATAACCCAGATTTCTTCGTGTGATCCCCCATCCTTCTCCGGAAACAAAAAAAGAGCTAGAAGCATTAGAAGATTTAAGTCCCTCATTGTATTGATTAAAATAAAATGAAAATACTTCGTCGATAACATAAGGTACTGTGTTAAAATTGTCAAAATCTACGTCTGACTCAATAGAAAATCTGTTGTTTGCCCCACCCTGATTCCAAGTTAAAAAATACTGAATAGTATCATTATATAAACTGTATTTAGGATTCCCTATCCACGACGGGTCATCATATAAAGTTGAATCGAGCCATGAATCGTTTCTTTGAGCATAGAAGTAAATATAGTCCCCATTATCGAGCGTATTATCACCCCCATCGGAAATATACAGAGGCACTTGACGTTCTCTTCCAAACACTTGGAAATGGTCTGTGTCAATTGAAGCTAATGGTACTCCTGAATTTACAAGTGAATTGTAGTCAATCTTATAAATACCATCTTCAACTATGGGAAAGGAATAATATTTCTGTTCATATGAAATCCACTCGTTGCCATAAGTCTGACCTTCTACTTCAGAAAAACATAAAATAATACAGATTAGACCTAAAAGGTTTTTCATTTTTCGGCATTTTTCGGTTTGTCTAACCTTAACTTTATGGAAAAAATATGTGTATAATAATTGGCCTCACTAGCACCTAATCGAGTAAAGGCATAATCTAGAGAAAACCCTTTAAAAGAAACACCCAGGCCAAGGTTTGGTTGTATACCCCAATATTTTGTATCGTCAAGGTTCGAAAACTGTTGTATATTAGATAGACCTCCTCTTACCTGAAACAGTTGCCTAAAACCTGCCTTAATTCCCATATGAGGGTCTATTGAAAAAGGATTCATTTTTAATAAAGTATTACGCTTACCATCAGTGGTTACATCCATATCAATTTCACCTCCCAAATAAATTCCTTTTTTTCCAATATCAAATTGTGTACTCGCAGCCAAAATAAATCGAGGTAATGTCAGCTCTAATCCATTTTCTGGTATTTCATTACCCGTTTGAAGAAAAACATTTTGAGTTTGATCATCTAAAGTAAATACCCAAGCATTAAAAGTCGAGGAAACGTCTCTTGCCAATAATCCAAATGAAAAATTATTATTCATCTTATATCTTAATCCCGCATCCAATCCAAAACCCCAAGATTTTGCAAAATCTCCAACTTTTCTGTAAACCACCTTAGCTGTTCCTCCAATACTCAGACCAGCAGGTTTCAATTTACGAGCATAACTTCCCAAAAAAGCATAATCACCTGCAGAAAATGAGCTGACATTATCATAATTAATGACACCATTGTTATCTATGAGTTGAGTGGTATTGGGTATGTCATCCACTCCAAACCTAATAAACCCTACTGCTAGTGAGCTATTCTCATCTATAGAATGAGCCAAAGCAAAATAATCGTACTTCGCAATACCCGCAAAATATTCTGAATGCATAAAAGAAGCTTCAGCCCATTTTTCAACACCCACAAGACCTGCAGGATTCCAATATATAGAATTAACGTCATTGCTCTGCGCTACTACGGCATTACCCATACCATAAGCTTCTGCACCGACTCCCAGAGATAAAAATTCATTAGAATATTTCGGTGCTAAATCCTGAGAATGAGAAAGATGCACGATAAAAAGGCACCAGGTTAATAAAAATGCTTTTCCTGCCATAGAACTAATTTAGTCATATAACAACAGATTTGATAAAAAATTGTGTTATTTGTAATGAAGATTTATCACTTGAAGGGAATGTTTTATGGGATAGTTTTTGAATGTATAATAAAGATATCTATGTTTAATCTGGCCAATATTCTTACCAGTTGTAATTTGATTTGTGGACTAACATCCATAACTTTTTGTTTTGCAGGACAATTGGACTTGGCCGCTTATGCCATTTTCGTGGGAGCCTTATTTGATTTTGCAGATGGTTTTGTGGCAAGAAGTCTCAAATTGGAGAGTGAGATGGGGAAAGAACTTGACTCTCTTTCAGATTTAATCACATTCGGTGCGGCACCTGGGTTTTTAATGTTTTTCATGATTTTAATTGGGATTGAGCAACCCTTTCTTCTTGAGAATTTCGATAAACGAGCAGCAAATATTTACTTCGAAAATTATTACGTCTTTAATCAATTCATTCATTGGGTTCAGGCGTTTTTTTATGATTTTCCTAACAACTTTAATGCTTCTATTAAATATTTGCCATTTGCGGCATTGAGCATACCTTTTTTATCCCTATTTAGATTGGCGCATTTTAATATAGATTCCAAACAATCTAAAAACTTTATAGGCGTACCCACTCCATTAAATGCCATAATAATATGTTTCTTCCCGCTCTACTTTAACGAACATATGATGAACTGGAACACACAATCAGATTTAGTACATGCCGTATTTGATTGTTACACACTTGCAGGGATTTGTTGTTTATTATCAATAGCACTTATTGCTCCCCTGCCACTAATGTCAATGAAACTTGAAGGATCAAATAAACTCGAGAATTACCTTAAAATTGCACTTATTATTATGAGTGTAATAACAATTATAGTTTTCAAGGTTCTGGCAATTCCAATTATTATAACTTTGTACTTAATCATTTCAATATATCATTATTTCAAAACTTCAAAAAATGAAATTTAAAGCAGAAATCGACGTAATGCCTCTAGACGCACTACTCGACCCTCAAGGCAAAGCGGTCTCCAACTCAATGGGAAGTGTTGGTCTTCCTGAAATTGAAGGGGTGAGAATCGGAAAGCACATAAGGCTTTTTGTCGATGCTAAATCTGAAGATGACGCAAAAAAAAGTGTTGAACAAGCTTGTAAAAAAATACTTTCCAATCAAATCATGGAAAGCTACTCTTACACGATTTCAGAGGCTTAAACTCGTATGTCTGAACCACATTCTTTTAAGACGTTTAATCCTTTAAAGAATCGCTTTAACCCCCAAGTTTTTCTTACCGACACCTTGTCAGAACTGCAAAATAAAATTCAATTGGCTGCTGATGCAGAGGAAATATTGTCCACAACTTCTTTTAAAAAGATTTCTGATTTTTTATTAGAAATAAAATCACAATTAATTAAGAAGAAAAAAGTTATTTCAGTTGCCTATTTGGAAGAGACAGGCCTTAATAAATCCAGGTTTGAACTAGAATTTGACCGCACATTGTTTCAATTGTCTGTTTTTGCCAAACATATCTCATCATCCGATTGGAAGATGCTATGCCAACAAAGTGAACAGATAGGAAGAAAACTTATTACAAAGAAAAAATTACCAATTGGACCAATTATGGTGATGGGGGCAAGTAACTTCCCATTGGCTTACTCCACAATTGGTGGAGATAGTGTGGCTGCCTTGGCCGCAAGATGTCCCGTGATATTAAAATCTCATCCATATCACTTAAAAACCAGTATTGAAGTATTTGATGCTATTAAATCAGCAATCACCAATAGCAATTTACCATCAGGTACTTTTACTCATGTTATTGACTCGGGTCATGAGCACGCCAAATATATTGCCAAACACAAAACCATTAAAGGTATTGCATTTACTGGAAGCCTATTGGGCGGAGAAGCCATAATGCAGCAAGTAGGTATGAGGAAAGATCCAATTCCAGTATTTGCAGAAATGGGGAGTATAAACCCTATTTTCATTTTAGACATAAAAAATGATGCATCAACGGATTTAGCGGAAAAACTTACACATTCTGTATGTAATGATCGTGGGCAGTTTTGCACGAAACCCGGAATCATTTTTATTCCTAATTCAATTGAAGGAAATGTCTTGTGTTCCAATTTGAAAACTAATATTTCAAACTTCGATTCAGGAGTTATGCTTCACCCAAATATGGCAAAACAATTTGAATTAAAAACATTGGCCATTGAAAATGAGAATTCAAAATTAATCCGAAGCCAGAAAAAAGAAAAAAATCATGTGGCGAATTGTGCATTGGTCATTCATGAAAATGAGTTCGGTACGCAGTCTTTATTGAAATCAGAAACTTTCGGCCCATTTGTTGCACTTGTAATGTATGATGATTTTAAGGTGTTGGAAAATTATTTAAGCGATTTAGAGGGACAACTTACCTGTTCCTTTTTTTCTAGTGATAATGAAGCCCATCTATTAGACAACCCCCTTATTCAATTGGCATTCAAAAAAGCGGGAAGAGTTGTTTTAAATGATGTTCCTACGGGGGTTACGGTTTGCCAACCCATGCAACATGGAGGACCGTACCCAGCGAGCTCAGACAGTCGATTTACAGCAGTCGGAACGGACAGTATTTATCGATTTGTTAGAGATGTAACGATTCAACAAAACGTCAATTATTAAATAGTTAATTTTACAAAAGAATTTATAATATGGAAGAAGAGCAAAGCACAGGCAACTACAATAAAATATATTTAGTTGCTATTTTATTTTTAATTGGCGGTTTGGGTACAATGACTTATCTCTGGTCCAATTCGAGAGGCAACCTTGCGGCATGTGAAAACACTACTCAAAATTATCAGGACACCATACAAGGAATGAATAAAATGCTTTCTGCATATGTCGGTGACATGTCAAAAGACCTAAAAGCCGATTTTAGGAATATGCTTGATACGTATGATAAACTTATTTTAAAAGACGCATCTCAATCCGATAGCTTAAACGTTCAAAAACTAAAAATTCAGAATCAAATTGAAAAAATAGAGAAATTACAAAGAAGCAGGAATTTTTCTGCCTCTCAAATATCTAAATTGAAAGAAGAAAACGAAACTTTACGGGTAATAATGAAAGGCTATGTCTATGAAATAGATTCATTAAATACGCTGAATCTTCAAAAGGATTTGATTATTACTGAACAAACCGAAACCATTGACCAAAGGACCTCCGAAAGGGATCAATACAAAGATGCTGCTGAAGCAAGTGAAGAAAAAGTAAAGCTTGGAGCTAAATTAACAGCATATAGCTTTAACTCTGGAGCATTGAGATCAGTAGTCAAAAACAAAATTACAACACGTGCCAAGCAAGCCGTTCAATTACAATCTTCATTTACAATCTCAGGTAATTTAATTACCAACCCTGGAAAAAAATCAGTGTTTATGCAAATCGTGGGGCCTAATGGCAAAACCCTTCAAAACATGTCAAGTTATAAATTGGAAACAACGAATGGAACAATTGCATATTCTGAAAAGAAGAGTATTGATTATCAAAACAAATCAATCGACATGACCATTTATTTCGATATCAGAAATGGCAATTTGTCTAAAGGGAATTATAAAGTGAATATTTATTGTGATCAAAACTTAATTGGTTCAGATAATTTTAGTCTTAAATAATATGGAACAAGGACACGTTGTACATCGAATAGAAAATCAAATTGGCATTATTGAATTTGGCCACCCACGAAGTAATTCTCTTCCGGGAAATATTTTGAATAAGCTTGCATTAACCATAACAGAGCTAAGTGACGACAAGAATTGCAAAGTTATTTTACTCAAATCTGCTGGAGATCGAGCATTTTGTGCCGGTGCCAGCTTTGACGAATTGATCGCCATAAAAAATTTAGATGAAGGCAAGTTGTTTTTTTCAGGATTTGCCAAAGTAATTAATGCCTGTAGAACAAGTGATAAATTGATTATTGCTCGAATTCAAGGAAAAGCTGTTGGTGGAGGTGTTGGTATTGCTGCATCAGCCGATTATGCATTTGCCACAGAACATGCTGCTATCAAGTTATCCGAACTTGCAGTAGGAATTGGACCCTTTGTTGTTGGCCCAGCAGTCGAACGAAAAATTGGTATATCTGCAATGAGCGAATTGGCGATTGACGCGACACAGTGGCGAAGTGCCGCTTGGGCTCAAAATAAAGGATTGTATTCGAGTATATCTGAAACTGCCGAATTAATGGATGAAAAAATTCATGCTCTAATAGAGAAATTGTCAATGTCTAATCCAGAAGCAATGCGCGAACTAAAGAAAGTGTTTTGGTCCGGAACAGAAGACTGGGACAAGTTATTAGCTCAAAGAGCTGAAATAAGTGGAAGGCTCGTATTAAGTGATTTTACAAGAAATGCGATCCATGCATTCAAGAAAAAATAAATTCAATTCATTTTTTTTTCATTTGGTTTGTTCATATAAGTATTAATTGTATCTTTGCACCCCTAATTTAAGCTTTAAAAAGGCTTGTAAATAGAATAAAGTGGATACATTAAGTTATAAAACGGTTTCAGGTAATAAAGAAACAGCTGATAAAAAGTGGTTTATCGTTGATGCAGAGAACCAAACTGTTGGTAGATTGTCAAGTAAAGTGGCAAAAGTATTGAGAGGTAAACACAAAACGTGTTATACTCCACATGCAGATTGCGGTGACAATGTAATCGTTATTAATGCAGAAAAAGTTTCTTTCTCAGGTACGAAATTGGAAAACAAAGAATACGTAAGATATTCAGGGTACCCAGGAGGTCAAAAATTCACATCTGCTCAACACATATTGAAAAATCATCCTGAAAGACTGATTGAAAAAGCAGTTAAAGGAATGCTTCCAAAAAACACATTGGGAAGACAATTATTTAGAAATTTAAAAGTGTACGCTGGTAATGATCATAATCATGATGCTCAAAAACCAGAAGCACTAAATCTTGACACGCTCAAATAAATATTATGCAAGTAATCAATACATTAGGAAGAAGAAAAACAGCTGTTGCTCGAGTATACCTTTCAAAAGGAAAAGGTAAAATTACAGTGAACAATAAAGAAGCTAAAGAAGTTTTTCCAATTGATGTTTTACAATCAAAACTAGTTCAACCCTTTGTGTTGACTGATACGGTTGGAAAATATAATGTGAGTGTGAATGTTAGTGGTGGTGGAATTAATGGCCAAGTAGAGGCTATTAGATTAGGTATCTCTAGAGCCTTGGTAGAAATTGATGCTGAAAATAGAGTAGCTTTAAAAGTTGATGGATTGATGACTAGAGACCCAAGAATGGTTGAAAGAAAGAAACCAGGTCAGCCAAAAGCAAGGAAAAAATTCCAATTCTCGAAACGTTAATCGTTATTGGAAGGGTTTAGTATCCAAGCGTTTAAGTATTAGGCATGAGCCCCCCTTACACGCTGAAAAATTAGGAACGTAAACAAATATATATATATGTCTAAATTATCTTTTGACCAAATGTTGGATGCAGGTGTACACTTCGGACACCTTAAGAGAAAGTGGAATCCATCAATGGCCCCTTACATTTTCGAAGAAAAAAAAGGGATCCACATTATTGATTTAAATAAAACCATTGTGTGCTTGGATCAAGCGTCTGCCGCAATGAAACAGATTGCCAAATCTGGAAAAAAAATACTTTTCGTTGCTACCAAAAAGCAAGCGAAAGATATCGTTGCCAATAAAATCAAGAACATAAACATGCCTTTTGTGACTGAAAGATGGTCAGGTGGTATGTTGACGAACTTCCAAACCACAAGAAAGTCTATTCGTAAAATGACTACAATAGATAAAATGAAATCTGACGGAACTTGGGATACTTTAAATAAAAGAGAGAAATTATTCAAAACACGTCAAAGAGAAAAGCTCGAAAAAACTTTTGGATCAATATCCGATATGACGAGACAGCCTGCGGCTATTTTCATCGTTGACATACTAAAAGAACACATAGCGCTAGCAGAAGCACGAAGGTTAAACATCCCAACTTTTGCGATGGTTGACACGAATTCAAATCCTAAACTAGTTGATTTCCCTATTCCATCGAATGATGATGCGAGTAAATCTATCTCAATGATTATGGATGAAGTTTGTAGTGCTATTCAAGAAGGTTTAGAAGAGCGAAAATTCTTAAAAGATAATCCAGAAAAAGCGAAAGCTAAAGAGGAAGCTCCAAAAACTGAAGCCAAAGAGGAAGCTCCAAAAGCTGAAACTAAAGAGGAAGCTCCAAAAGCTGAAACCAAAGAAGAAGCTCCAAAAGCTGAAGCCAAAGAGGAAGCTCCAAAAGCTGAAACCGAAGAAGAAGCTCCAAAAGCTGAAGCCAAAGAAAAAACTCCAAAAGCTGAAGTCAAAAAGACAGAAAAAAAGCCTGCTGCTAAAAAGCCTGCCGCTAAAAAAGTTGCTGCTAAAAAGCCTGCTGCTAAAAAAACAGCCACTGCAGATGCAGAAAAAGCGAAATAAAATACTAAATCAAAAAATAATATAAGATGGCTATAACAGCTTCAGAAGTGAATAAACTTCGTCAACAAACAGGCGCCGGAATGATGGATTGCAAAAATGCACTTGTCGAGTCTAATGGAGATTTTGAAACAGCAGTGGATGTTCTGAGAAAAAAAGGACAAAAAATTGCAGCCAAAAGAGGTGAAAATGATGCAAAAGAGGGCATCATCATTGCTCAATCTACAGGAGATTCAAAAGCAGGAGTAATTGTAACATTAAATTGTGAAACTGATTTTGTCGCTAAAAATGATGGTTATGTTCAATTGGTTCAATCTTTAGTTAATTTGGCTTTAGATAGACTGCCTAAATCATTGGATGAATTGAAAAGTTTGGCATACAACGAGAAATTATCTGTTGAAGAAAAGATTACTGAACAAATCGGAATACTCGGTGAAAAACTTGATCTTTCAGCTTATGCCATAATAGAATCAGAAAAAGTTGTTGCCTACAACCATCCAGGAAATCAATTGGCAACTTTAGTTGCTTTAAATATCAATTCTGACAGCGCTGACGATGCCGGTAAACAAGTTGCAATGCAAGTTGCAGCCATGAACCCTATCGCTTTAAATAAAGATGGAATCGATTCAAAAACCATTGAAAGAGAGATCGAAGTAGGTAAAGATCAGGCCATCCAAGAAGGAAAACCTGCTGAAATGGCTGAAAAAATCGCAATGGGCAGATTAAATAAGTTTTTCAAAGAAAACACTTTACTTAGTCAACCATTTGTAAGAGACAATAAACAAACTGTAGAACAGTTTTTAAATACAACCGAAAACGGTCTTACCGTTTCTGAGTTTAAAAGATTCTCATTGAGTTAACAAAATTCTAATTGAATTAACAAAAGCTATCTTCGGATAGCTTTTTTTTTTATTATTCGTTTCTTGGAAATTTGATTTGGCTATATTTGTTCAACTGAATTTCTATGAAATATAAAAGAATATTATTAAAGCTGAGTGGAGAGTCCTTGATGGGAACGAAACAGTTTGGCATCGACAATCAACGGATTAGTTCATATGCAGAGCAAATAAAGGGAATCCATGAATCTGGTCATGAAGTTGCCATTGTTATTGGTGGTGGAAATATTTTCAGAGGTGTACAAGCTGAGGAAGGTGGAATGGATCGGACACATGGAGATTACATGGGAATGCTTGCTACCATGATTAATTCAATGGCATTACAGGCAGCATTGGAGTCACATGGAGTTCATACAAGATTGCAATCAGCCATTGAAATGAAAGCAATTGCAGAACCATTTATTAGACGAAAAGCAGTAAGACATTTGGAAAAAGGACGTGTTGTTATTTTTGGTGCTGGAACTGGAAACCCATTTTTTACAACAGACTCTGCGGCATCTCTAAGAGCCATAGAAATTAACGCAGATATCATCCTTAAAGGCACTCGTGTAGATGGCATATATTCTGCAGACCCTGAAAAAGATAAAAACGCAACAAAATACGATACTATTACATTTGACGAAGTTTACAAGCTGGGCTTAAACGTGATGGATTTAACTGCATTTACCTTGTGTAAAGAAAATGATTTACCAATAGTTGTTTTTGATATGGATACTCCTGGTAATTTAGAAAAACTCTTGTCAGGTGTAAATATTGGAACATTGGTATCTAATTAATATGAAGTGATATGGTTGAAGATTTAAATATGATTTATGATGACCTAAGGTCATCAAATTTGAAGAAGATAGAGCACTTTGAAGCAGAATTAGCTAAAATAAGGGCAGGAAAAGCATCACCATCGATGTTATTAGGCGTAATGGTAGAATATTATGAGGCCATGACTCCTCTTCAGCAGGTAGCAAATGTGAGTGTGATGGATGCAAGAACACTGATCGTTCAGCCCTGGGAGAAATCGCTTTTAAATGATATCGCCAAAGGTATTATCGATTCTAATCTAGGCCTAAACCCTCAAAATAATGGTGAACAGCTCATTATATCTGTCCCTCCTCTCACAGAAGAACGAAGAAGAGACTTGGTTAAAAAAGCAAAAGCAGAGTCTGAAACTGCAAAAATAGGTTTGCGAAATAACAGAAAAGATGCTCTTGACCTAATTAAAGACCTTAAAAATGATGGTTTATCAGAAGACATGATGAAAGATGCTGAAAGTGAAATTCAGGATGTAACGAATGACTTTTCGAACCAAATCGACGCCTTCTTAATTATAAAAGAAAAAGATATTATGACCGTATAACTTCGGATTCGTAATTACAGGGTACCTCTACTCTCCTGCTCTCTTTCGATAGATTCAAATAACGCTTTGAAATTACCAGCCCCAAAACCTCTGGCTCCCATTCTTTGAATAATTTCAAAAAACAAAGTAGGTCTGTCTTCAATCGGTTTCGTAAAGATTTGTAACAAATACCCCTCTTCATCTGCGTCAATCATAATCCCTAAACCTTTAAGAGTTTCTATATCTTCCTTCAATTCATGGTTGTGTTCTTCCAATCGAACGGGAACAGATGCATAATATTCATCTGGTGGCGTACTCAAAAATTCAATGCCACGTTTTCTCATATCTGAAACAGTACTTATAATATCATCTGTTGCCACTGCTATATGTTGTACACCAGGACCTTCATAAAAATCTAAATATTCTTCAATTTGAGATTTTTTCTTTCCTTCTGCAGGTTCATTAATGGGGAATTTTATTCTTCCATTTCCATTACTCATGACTTTACTCATTAATGCCGAGTATTCCGTATGAATTTGCTTATCGTCAAATGATAGGAAATTCTCAAATCCCATAACATCCTCATACCACTTTACCCAGATATCCATTTCGCCCCAACCCACATTTCCTACCATGTGATCAATGAACTTTAGACCTACCGAACTCGGTTTGTAATCAGATTCCCACTTTCGAAACCCTGGTAAAAAAGTACCATTATAGTTTTTTCTTTCTACAAAAACATGGACTGTTTCACCATAAGTATGTATTCCTGCACGGACAACCTCACCATGCTCGTCTTTTTCTACAACTGGCTCAAAATAAGATTTGGCGCCTCTAGATGTGGTTTCTTCATATGCTTTTCTGGCATCCTCTACCCAAAGGGCTACCACCTTAACACCATCTCCATGCTTTACGAGATGATCGTTAATTGGGGAACTCGAATTTAAAGGCGTAGTAAGGATTATTTTGATTTTATCTTGTTTAACAACATAGGATACAGAATCTTTACTACCCGTTTCTAATCCTCTGTATGCAAATGATTGAAACCCAAAAGCGGTTTTGTAAAAATGTGCAGCTTGCTTCGCATTTCCAACATAAAACTCAACATAATCAGTACCAAGTAAAGGAAGAAAGTCTTGAGCCCCCTCAAATATCTTTTCTAAACCGTATTCAACGTTATTTATATCTTTCATTTTAATTATTTATCCTATTAATGTATCCAAGATTTATAATAATCTTTTACTTCTATTTCTAATGCTTGCTCTGTCAACTTTAATGGTTTAAATGTATCAACCATAACCGCAAGTTCTTCTGTTTTTGTTTTTCCGATACTCCTTTCATAAGCTCCAGGGTGAGGACCATGTGGTATTCCCGAAGGGTGTAATGTGATTTGACCTTTTGAAATATCGTTACGACTCATGAAATCACCATCAACATAATATAAAACCTCATCTGAATCAATGTTACTATGATTATACGGAGCCGGAATAGCTTCTGGATGATAATCATATAATCTGGGACAAAATGAGCAGATTACAAAAGCTGACGTTTCAAATGTCTGATGAACTGGCGGAGGTTGATGAACACGGCCTGTAATCGGCTCAAAGTCATGAATCGAAAAGGCATATGGGTAATTGAACCCATCCCAACCTGCAACATCAAAAGGATGTGAGGCATAACAATAATCATATAGAATTCCTTCTTTTTTGATTTTTACGACAAAATCTCCTTTTTCATTATGAGTTTCTAAGTCTTTTGGGGTTCTAAAATCTCTTTCACAATAAGGAGAATGCTCAAGTAATTGACCAAACCAATTTCTATAACGTTTCGGTGTATAAACAGGGTGCTTCGATTCCGTAATAAAATGACGATTATTTTTGTCTTCAAAATCCATTTTATAAATCATACCTCTAGGAATAACAAGGTAATCACCATATGAGAACTCAATATTACCAACCTGCGACCGAAGTATTCCTTTTCCTTCATGGATAAATATTACTTCATCAGCATCCACATTTTTGTAAAAATAATTTTCATTAACCTTACCCGGTCTTGACAGATATAACGTAACATCACTATTTGTAAGGACAGGAATTCTTGAATCAATCAAATCACCTACAACAGGGACATCAAATCCTTTAAAAGCTCTCATTTGAAGATTCTTATCAATGGCCACTTTTGGACTGATATCTTTTTTTCTAAGAATATCTTTAACTAAAGTTGGTGGATGTATGTGATATAAAAGTGAAGACATTCCATCAAATCCAATTGTACCAAACAATTGTTCATGGTGCAATTCACCATTAGCTTGCTTGAATACAGTGTGTCTTTTGTGTGGTATATTTCCTAAATGTCTGTAAAACGGCATAATTGTATATTGTTAGCGACTACAAAATAACAACGAATAACGAAATAAAAAAATGACTATTATCAGTTTTGAACAAATGCACTCAAATAATTCAATTCAAAAGTTAAATTTGTATAAAAAAAATCAAATGTCAAAAATACTAGTCATCGGATCGAGCGGTCAGATTGGAATTGATTTGGTTCTCGAATTGCGACGAATACACGGTCAAGAAAATGTTATTGCAACCGACATAAAGGAGCATTGCCCTCCACTAATAAAAAACGGCCCTTTTTACCAACTAGATGTCTTGGATAAAGAAAAAGTATTGAATCTAGTTCAAAAAGAAAATATATCTGAGGTATATTTATTGGCCGCATTATTATCAGCTATAGCAGAACAAAAACCGCATGCTGCTTGGAAATTAAACATGGATGGTTTGTTAAATATATTAGAACTCGCTAAAGATGGATTATTAAAAAAAATATTTTGGCCTAGCTCAATTGCCGTCTTTGGGTCTAACTCACCAAAAACAAACACGCCACAGCATACAATTATGGAACCAAGTACCATATATGGAATATCAAAACTGGCTGGTGAAAGATGGTGCGAATATTATCATGAAAAATATGGAGTTGATGTAAGAAGTATTAGATATCCAGGATTGATTTCTTATAAAAGTAAACCAGGTGGAGGCACTACTGATTATGCCATAGAAATATTTGAAAAATCGATAAACAAGGAGCCTTTTTCTTGTTTTTTATCTAAAGACACCGTACTCCCCATGATGTATATGGATGACGCCATAAGAGCTACAATTGAAATTATGGAAGCACCATCTGAAAAAATTAAAATCAGATCTTCATATAATGTAGCTGGAATTAGCTTTACTCCTGAACAAATTGCAAATGGGATTGAGGATGAAAATGGACCAGTTATTATATCGTATAATCCGGATTTCAGACAAGAAATAGCCAACTCTTGGCCGGATTCAATTGACGACAATCATGCCCAAAATGATTGGAATTGGAATGCGAATTTCGATTTAAATAAAATTATTTTTGAAATGCTCAAAGGCATGTCATAGCTACGATAGAGCACTGTTCGTTTACTTATAATTTACAATTAATTTAATTTTGTTTAATGTTTTGTTTGTTTTGTTAAACAATTTTTGTTTAACTTTACAGGAAAATAATTAAACAAAACGTTATGTCAACTTTAGAATTCAACGAAGCATTAATCGATATTGAGAATAATCTTCGATCTTTTGCCCTAGGTTTTACAAGAAACAACGAGGACGCAAAAGATTTAACACAGGAAACGATGCTCAAGGCAATCACCTACAAAAACTATTACACCCCGCAAACAAACTTCAAAGCATGGGTCTTTACAATTATGAGAAATATATTCATAAATCAGTATCGAAGAAAAGTAAAATCAGGTACCATTTTTGATAACTCAAAAGAACTTTTCTTAATCACGAATAGTCCTGGTAAAGATGAAAGTCCAGTTTCTCAAATAGCCACAAAAGACATCGAATCAAAAATTGATGGATTAAGTGAAGAATATAAAGATCCGTTCGTTATGCACTTTAAAGGTTTTAAATACAAAGAGATAGCAGACAAACTTGGAATTCCTATTGGAACAGTTAAAAGTAGAATATTCATAGCACGAAAAAAATTAATAGATTTGCTACCTGATTATTCATTTTCTTTAAGCTAAAAATGTCAAAAAGAGTAACCATTATTGGTTCGGGGATTTCAAGTCTTTCAGCTGCTTCTTTTCTTGGAAAAGCAGGTTATGATGTTACCATTATAGAAAAAAACACGACGATCGGAGGAAGGGCTAGACAATTCAAGGTAGATGGTTTCACTTTTGACATGGGCCCAAGTTGGTATTGGATGCCACAGGTATTTGAGAACTTTTACCAACAGTTTGGCAAAACAACGTCGGATTTCTACAATTTAAAAAGATTAGACCCCTCCTACAGAGTGTTTTGGAAAGATGATTCGCACACTGACATTCCTAGTAATTTAGAAGAGCTTAAAAATTGGTTTGAATCACTTGAACCTGGAAGTTCGAAAAAACTAGAAAGTTTCTTAAAAGATGCCGAAATCAAATACAAAGTGGGTATGGAAGAACTGGTGTTCAAACCAAGCCTTAGTCTACTGGAATTCGTGAATTCAAAAGTTTTTAAAGGACTTGTGAGCATGAATTTATTTTCCTCTTTTGGAAAATTTATTCGGGGCTACTTTAAAAATGAAAAAATAATTGCACTGCTTGAATTTCCTGTTTTATTTCTTGGTGCTATGCCCAATGAAACCCCTGCTTTATATTCTTTAATGAATTATGCCGACATCAAATTGGGTACATGGTATCCTGAGGGCGGTATGTACAAATTTATTGAAGCATTCGAAACGATTGCCAAAGAAAACAATGTGAAATTCATCCTCAATGAGGAGGTTATGTCATTCGAAAAGAATGACAACGAAGTTTCAAAAGTAATCACTTCGAAAAACACTTATGAAACCGACATCGTTATATCGGGCGCAGACTATCAACACACCGATAAGAAACTATTAAACGGATCAGCCAATTACAGTGATAAATATTGGGACAAAAGAGTCATGGCTCCTTCATGTCTGTTGTTTTACATAGGGGTCAATAAACGCTTAAATAATATTGAACACCATAATTTGTTTTTTGATGAATCACTCGAGGAGCACGGAAAAGAAATTTACAAAAATCCTCAATGGCCATCCTCTCCACTATTTTACCTGTGCGCACCTTCGTTAACAGACGCAAGCGTAGCTCCAGAAGGTTGTGAGAATTTATTTTTTCTAATGCCTATTGCCCCGGATTTAGTGGACAGTGAAAGTAATAGAGAAAAATACTTTAAAATATTACTTAAACGTCTTGAAAAACGAACAGGTAATGATATTTCAGACAGTATTATTTTTAAAAAATCATTTTGTATTGACGACTTCAAAAAAGAATACAATGCCTTTAAAGGCAATGCCTACGGTCTGGCAAATACACTAAAACAAACCGCTGTATTTAAACCATCAATGCGCAACAAAAAATTAAAAAACTTTTATTACACTGGACAACTTACCATCCCTGGTCCTGGGGTTCCTCCATCTATAATATCAGGTGAAGTTGTTTCCAAATATATACTCAAAAACCACAGCTAATTCATGAAAGAACTTTTTGATCAATTAAGTAGAGACATGAGTAAAATGACGACCAAAAGGTATAGCACTTCCTTTTCGATTGGAATACGATTCTTACATAATGATTTACGTGACCCCATTTATTCAGTTTATGGATTTGTCCGTTTTGCTGACGAAATAGTCGATTCTTTTGAAGGCCATGATAAAGCCTATCTTTTAGATAAATTTACCAAAGACACTTACGAGGCCATTGATAAAAAAATCTCATTAAATCCAATATTGAATTCCTTCCAAGAAGTCGTAAACAAATTCAATATTCCTCTCGAACTAATTGACACCTTTTTAAAATCTATGGAAATGGATTTAGATAAAAAAGCATACAATAAAGACGGATACGATAAATATATTTTAGGTTCAGCTGAAGTTGTCGGTTTAATGTGTTTAAATATATTTTTAGAAGGAGACCACATTGCATACGAAAAACTCAAAAAATATGCCATGAAGCTGGGATCGGCTTTTCAGAAAATAAACTTTTTACGTGATCTAAACGAAGATTATAATGACTTAGGCCGCACTTACTTTCCTGGAATCAATTTAAATGATTTTAATAATACCGTTAAGAAAAATATTGAAAACGACATAGAAGTTGATTTTGAATTGGGTTACAAAGGAATCCTTATGCTCCCTAAAAAGGCACGATTTGGAGTGTATATGGCCTATAAATATTACTTCAAACTCTTCAAAAAAATTAAACGAACAAACGCTGAGGTTATCCTAGAAGAGCGTGTTCGTTTACCAAATCGAAATAAAGCCCGGATTTTAGTCACTTCCTACGTTAGACATAACTTAAATATGTTATAACAATGATTGAAGTTCAATTAGTAAATCCCAAGGATGAACCAATAGGTTCCATGGAAAAACTAGAAGCGCACCAAAAAGGCTTACTTCACCGTGCTATTTCAGTATTTATTTTTAATTCAAAAAGCGAAATGCTACTTCAACGAAGAGCATTAGAAAAATACCATTCTCCAGGTCTATGGACAAATACTTGCTGCAGTCACCCATTTCCGATGGAAGTACCCAAGCAAGCCGCGATAAGAAGATTAAAGGAAGAAATGAATATTGAATCTAAACTTAATTTCGCCTTTAAATTTACTTACAAAACAGAGTTCCCAAACGGGTTAATTGAAAACGAATTGGATCATGTATTTATTGGTCGTTCAGATGAAACACCTCACCTGAATACAGATGAAGCAGTGGCATTCAAATGGGTTGACCTAAATGATTTAAAAAAAGATATCAAAAAGCATCCTGAAAATTACACGGTGTGGTTCAAAATTATCATTGAAAAACACCTAAATCAAATAGTAAACCATTTATAATGAAAGTATGCAGAAGAGTAAGTTTTAATGCGGCTCATAGATTGTTTCGAAAAGATTGGTCAGATGACAAGAACCATACGGTTTTCGGCAAATGCAATAACCCCAACTATCATGGCCACAACTACGTTTTAGAAGTATGGATTGATGGAGAAATCGATCCTGAAACGGGATACGTAATTGATTTGAAAATTCTTAAAGAAATCATCAATACGGAGATTGTAGAGCGTTTCGATCATCGCAATTTAAATTTAGACTGTCCAGAATTCGAAAATTTAATTCCTACAGCAGAGAACATCATTTTAACCTCTTGGAATATACTAAGAGCTCGAATTGAAGACAAGTTTCAACTTCGATTGAAACTATGGGAAACTGAAAATAACATTTTCGAATACGACGGGAAATAAGCTCACAAGATAAATCTTACCACAACATGGGATCTGAAACATCACTCTTTTGGCATAGAAGAGACCTAAGAATCGAGGACAATTGCGGCTTATACAAGTCCTTAAAAAACGGCGATCAGGTCATACCCGTTTTTATTTTTGATGAAAACATTCTAAGTAAACTCGATAAAGAGGATGCACGAATTTCTTTTATCCATGATGAAATACAACGTGTAAAAAAACAATACCAACATTACGGTTCTGACTTATTGGTTTATTCAGGAGACCCGATTAAATTGATTCCAGAGATAGCAAAAGAATTTGCTTGTACAAGAGTTTATACAAACAGAGATTATGAGCCATATGCTTTGGAAAGAGACAAAAAGATATTTGAAATATTGAACGACCAAAATATCAATTTTATCGGCTCCAAAGACCACGTGATTTTTGAAAAAAGTGAAGTCGTAAAGAATGATGGTACACCCTATCTTGTTTTCACGCCTTATTCAAAAAAATGGAAAATGCTTTTTTCTGATCAACCAAAACAAGAATACAATACTCTTGGATTGATTAAAAACCTCATTCAGGTAAAGGAAAAACAAAATCTGATTGAATTGAAAAATATGGGATTTGAATACGCTCCAAAGACCATTCCTCAAAAAGAAGTGGAAAAAAACATCATTAAATCCTACCAAAACAGTAGAGATTTCCCATCAAGAAATGGGACATCACGACTTGGTATTCATTTAAGATTTGGTACGATAAGTATTCGAGAACTCGTAAATAATTCTGAAAATTTAAGTGAAACCTTCATAAATGAATTGATTTGGCGGGATTTCTACCAAATGATCATATTTCACTTTCCCCATTCATCAGAAAATTCCTTCCGAAAAGAGTATGATTTGATTGAATGGGAAAAAAACATGGATCATTTTCAATTGTGGTGTTCTGGTAAAACAGGTTATCCAATCGTTGATGCTGGAATGAGGGAGTTAAATCATACAGGCTATATGCATAACCGTGTTCGAATGATTGTAGCTAGTTTTTTAACCAAGCATTTACTCATTGATTGGCGACTTGGAGAAGCCTATTTTGCCTCTAAGCTTCTCGATTATGAATTGGCAAGTAATATTGGTGGTTGGCAATGGGCGGCAGGAAGTGGTTGTGATGCCGCACCTTATTTCCGTATATTCAACCCTACGACGCAGCAACAAAAATTCGACAGCGAATTTAAATACATCAAAAAATGGATTCCGGAGTTTGACACGACCAACTATCCTGAGCCAATTATTGATCATAAGTTCGCAAGAGAAAGAGCATTAAATAGGTTTAAAATAGGTTTAAAGAAAATATGAAAAAAGGAGAAAAGTGTCCTCAATTTAAAGCAATGAATCAAGAAGGCAAGACTTTTGACTCAAAGGATTTAATTGGAATTAAAAAAACAGTCATTTTCTTTTACCCGAAAGATTTTACACCTGGATGTACCAATGAGGTCTGTGAATTTAGAGACCAATACGATGAATTTAAAAAGTTGGATTGCGAAGTCATCGGAATATCATCGGACAGTAGTAAAAGTCATTGGGCATTCTACAATAAATACAAGTTAAACTATCATTTATTGTCTGATCCAAAAAATGCGATTCGAAAGTTATTTGGCGTTCCTAAAAATCTGTTTGGATTAATTCCAGGTAGAGTGAGTTATGTCATAGATAAAGACGGCACCGTAATTGGAATTCATAATTCTCTTACTAATTCAACTGGCCATATCGATTTTACTCTTGATTGTATAAAAACCAAGCACTAATATAGATTATCCGTTTAATACACCTCGAGAAATCACGATTTTTTGAACTTCTGATGTCCCTTCATATATTTGAGTAATCTTGGCATCTCGCATTAGACGCTCTACGTGATATTCTTTCACAAAACCATAACCACCATGAATTTGCACTGCTTCAACTGTTTGCTCCATGGCAACTTTTGACGCATACAGCTTAGCCATAGCACTCGACTGGTCATAATTTCTACCATTATCCTTATCTAAAGCACTTTTATATACAAGCATTCTTGCTGCTTCAATTTCGGTTGCCATATCTGCAAGCTTAAATGCAATGGCTTGGTGCTTATAAATTTCCTTACCAAAAGCTTTTCTTTGCTTTGAATATTCAGTTGCCAGTTCAAGACCTCCAGCAGCTATTCCGAGAGCTTGAGAAGCTATTCCGATACGCCCTCCAGACAAAACCTTCATCGCAAATTTAAATCCAAACCCGTCCTCTCCAATTCTATTTTCTTTTGGAACTTTCACATCATTGAATAATAAAGTATGTGTATCGCTTCCACGTATACCCAATTTATCTTCTTTGGCGCCAACTATAAAGCCATCCATACCTCTTTCAATGATAAAGGCGTTAATTCCCTTGTGACCCAACTCAACATTGGTTTGAGCAATTACCAAATAAACACTAGCAGAAGAACCATTCGTAATCCAGTTTTTCGTTCCATTAAGCAAATAATGATCTCCTTGATCGATTGCCGTTGTACTTTGAGAAGTCGCATCCGAACCAGCTTCTGGTTCAGACAGACAAAAAGCACCAATTTTCTCTCCGGTCGCTAAGGCGGTTAAATATTTTTGCTTTTGTTCTTCGTTTCCAAATTTATCAAGACCCCAGCAAACCAATGAATTATTCACTGACATACATACAGATGTAGAAGCATCAATTTTTGAAATTTCTTCCATTGCCAGAACATATGATAAGGTATCCATTCCGCTTCCTCCATATTTTGGATCAACCATCATCCCCATGAATCCAAGTTCACCAAGCTGCTTAATTTCTTCTGCAGGAAACTGTTGATCATTATCCCGTTGTATTACACCAGGTTTTAATACGTTTTGTGCAAAATCTCTAGCAGCTTCTTTTACTGCTTTATGTTCTTCTGATAACTCAAAATTCATATTGACGAAAAATTTAAATTAATTTTAACAAAATTACGGAAATATTGATGTAGTTGAAAAAATACACCATGTTAAAAAAAGAAATTATTGGTTTAATGAGCGGTACATCCCTTGACGGATTAGACATCGCACATGTTGAGTTTATTTATGAAAACAATAAAGTCAAGTATAAGCTCATGAAAACAAGCACAATAGCTTATCCAACAGACTTATTAGAGCATCTGCATAATGTAAGTTCTCTAGGTATTGATGCGATTGAAATACTAAATAAAAACATAGGTGTCTTTTTTGCCAATCAGATTAACATTTTTATTTCTCAGAATAAGATTTCAAAAAAAAACATTGATGGTATTGCCTCTCATGGACAAACCATTTTGCATCAACCTGAAAATGGATTTACATTACAAATCGGATGCGGGAGTACCATCGCTTACTTGACTGGAATCAAAGTCATTAATGACTTTCGAACTCTTGATGTAATTGCAGGCGGACAAGGTGCTCCACTTGTGCCCATTGGAGACTTTGATTTATTTGACTCCAAAGCAGATTCATTTCTCAATATCGGCGGATTTTGTAATATTAGTTTTAGAAAAGAAAATGTAATTCAGGCATTTGACATATGTCCTGGAAACTTACCTTTGAACCATTTTGCTGGTAAATTAGGTCATGATTATGACCACAACGGGAGCCTTGCTCAAAAAGGAAAAATAGATAATGATTTACTAAATACTCTCAACTCAATTGATTTTTACAATAAAAAAGGGGCCAAATCACTTGGTACAGAGTGGCTAGACAAAAACTTTTTCACAAAATTTAAAAAGGATGGAAATCCAGAAAACACACTTCGTACCATTTGTGAGCATATTTCGAATCAAATTATAAATTGCTTAAATCAATATCAACTCAATTCTGTTTTCATTACAGGTGGAGGTGTAAAAAACAAATTCTTAATGAGCTTAATTAGAGAGGGTTATACTGGAGACATTGTGGTGCCTGACGAAGAAACTATCGATTTCAAGGAGGCCATTGTATTTGCCTACCTTGGATACAAATATCTTTCAAATGAGGCCAATACGGTGTCTTCGGTAACAGGAGCTGAACGTTCATTGTCTGCGGGAGTATTGCATAAGCCAGGATATTAAAGCTACTTATCCACAAAACCAATGTTGGTAATTGAAAAAAAAATGTATCAAATGAGTTTTGATATTGTTACTTTTGTTTGGTTTTAAATTTCAAGATTTTAATGAAAGAACTTTTAGAAAAATTTGAGAATAAACAACCAGAGATTGTTTTTGAATGGAATGATTCTGAAACAGATGCTCAAGGTTGGGTCGTAATCAATTCATTACGAGGTGGAGCCGCCGGTGGCGGAACACGTATGAGAATTGGATTAGACAAAAGAGAGGTTGAATCATTGGCAAAGACAATGGAAATTAAATTTACGGTTGCTGGCCCCCCAATTGGTGGAGCCAAATCCGGTATAAATTTCGATCCTAAAGATCCAAGAAAACAGGAAGTCCTAAAAAGATGGTATGCTGCCGTGTCTCCATTACTTAAACATTATTATGGAACAGGTGGAGACCTTAATGTAGATGAAATACATGAGGTAATTCCAATAACTGAGGATTGTGGTGTTTGGCATCCACAAGAAGGCGTCTTCAACGGTCACTTTCAACCTAAAGAAGCCCAAAAAATCAATCGAATTGGTCAACTTCGACAGGGAGTAATCAAAGTAATAGAGGATACACAATATTCACCTTCTGTTGATCGAAAGTATGTAATTGCTGATATGATTACTGGATTCGGAGTAGCCGAATCAATCAAACACTTCTACAGCATATGGGGAGGAAGCCTAGAAGGAAAAAGGGTTATTGTCCAAGGCTGGGGAAATGTCGGTTCCGCAGGAGCCTATTACTTGGCGCAGAGTGGGGCTAAAATAGTGGGTATCATTGACCGTGTTGGAGGAATCATCAATAATGAAGGCTTTGGCATTGATGAGATTCGCGAGCTGTTTTTAAATAAAAATGGAAACGAACTTGTTTCTCCGAACATGGAGAGCTACGATGAGATCAATGCTAAGATTTGGGATGTAGAAGCAGATGTTTTTATTCCTTGTGCAGGTTCAAGAATGATTTCTCAAGAACAATTGAATCGAATGAAAAATGCAGGAGTAAAAGTCATTTCTTCAGGAGCCAATGTTCCTTTCGCTGATCCTGAAATCTTCTTTGGATCGATTGCAGAGCAAGCAGATGAATCAATTTCGTTAATTCCTGATTTCATTGCAAATTGTGGAATGGCTCGTGTTTTTGCCTATTTGATGTCTCATGACCTAAAAAAACTAAACGATCATGAAATATTTGAGGACACAAGTCAAACCATTTATAATGCATTAAAAGAAACGCACAAAGTGAAACCGGAAAATACAGGACTTGCTAAAGCGGCTTTCGAAATAGCCTTAAATCAACTTGTATAGATCATGGAAATTTTTATTTTTTTAGTTTTTGTATTTGGATATTTAGCAATCACATTAGAGCACCCCTTAAAAATAGACAAACTAATACCGGCACTTGTCATGATGGCGTTGGCATGGGCAGGAGTTGCTTTTGGCATAAATAGTTTCGATCAGTGGTTTGATCCAGGAAGCCATAGTTTGGTAGAAGGGTTCGCAAATCTTCCTCTTCATGGTGCACATGGAGAAATGGGCAAAATGGAGTACATGGAGCATACACTGCTTTATCATTTTGGTAAAACTTGTGAAATACTAATTTTCTTGGTCGGAGCAATGACGATCGTCGAAATCATTGATCATTTCAATGGTTTTCAAACTTTTAAGTCGATGATTACGACAAGGAAAAAGTCAAAATTATTATGGATCGTTAGTATACTGGCATTTATATTGTCTGCAATCATTGACAACTTAACGGCTACAATTGTTTTGATCACAATCCTTAGAAAAATCATAAAAGACAAAAATCTTAGAATGTGGTTTGCAGGTATGATCATCATTTCAGCCAATGCAGGAGGTGCATGGTCTCCGATCGGTGATGTGACAACCACTATGCTCTGGATGCAAGATAAAGTAACTGCACTCGTGCTCATCAAAAACTTACTCATTCCTTCTATTGTTTGTATGATTATCCCAACAGTTATAGCAACCCGACTACCAATTTTTAGAGGTGAAATTGAAGCGGAAGACAACAAAGAGGAAAGTAGTAAAAACAGTGCGTTCATGCTTATCCTTGGACTGTGTTTAATTGTTTTTGTTCCTATTTTTAAAACAATAACGCATCTTCCTCCATACATTGGAATGATGTTGTCTCTTGGCCTTATGTCGATGACCGCAGAAATGATAACGAATCGAGAGTTTACTTTGTCAAAAAAGGAAAACGATAATCACGGCCACGGTCCTACCTTTAAGGCCCTTACCAAAATTGAAATGCCAAGCATCTTATTTTTCTTGGGTATTTTGATGACGGTTGCTGCTCTAGAAAGCCTAGGCATGATTTTCACCTTCGGAAATGAAGTGAATGGCATGATGGATGAACGCGTATTTGTTTCTCTCTTAGGAATTGGATCAGCCATTATTGACAATGTACCGTTGGTTGCGGCTTCAATGGGAATGTTTCCTGACGCCATGGATGCAAATGTATGGCACTTTATAGCTTATGCAGCAGGTACTGGAGGTTCAATGCTTATCATTGGATCGGCAGCAGGAGTGGTAGCTATGGGTATGGAGAACATCTCATTCTTCTGGTATTTGAAAAGAATTTCTTTATTGGCTTTGATCGGGTATTTTGCAGGTATCGGAGTTTTCTTAATTTTATAGTAACAAATCTGAAACTAAACGTTTTACACTTATGAATAATTTATTTTTTCTCGCTAAAGACACCAAAGAAACCACAAAAACTTTTTGGGAAGTCTTCGTAAATACTGATGAACTGGTTGGTTTGTCCATTAATATCATATTACTTCTTGTATTGGGATATGTGGTTTATATTTTCGTTACGAAATACCTCGATTACAATAGCATTCTAAAAAGCTACGGAAATATTAATAAAAAAATTGAGGAAGAATATGACTCCATGATGTTGAGTAAATATGAAAACTCGACCAACCCATTTAAGAAATTAATTTCGAAATATATTGATACTACCAAACAAGGAAGTAAAAAATCAACAGCCGAATCTCAGCTTAAAAATCAAGGAGATTTTGAGATGGCACGACTCGGAGAAAAAGTAGGAGTGCTTGCAACTTGTTCAGGTGTTGCGCCTATGATTGGATTCCTCGGAACTACAATTGGTATGGTTGAGGTTTTTATGGCTTTAGAAGCGTCAAAATCACTTGAAATATCCATGATTTCAGGAGGGATATTAACTGCAATGACAACTACCGTTTCTGGTTTGGTTGTGGGTATTGTAGCTTATGTAGGATACAATCACCTTGTCATGAAGCTTGAAAAAATTGCGATTGAGATGGAAAACGTGTCTTTTAACCTGATGAAAAATTACGACAACAAGAAAGAAAACTAAAAATCTCGTATCATGAATTTAAACCAACGAAATAAAATCAAGATTGAGGGTGGAATGGCGAGTATGACCGACCTCGTTTTCCTGTTATTGATATTCTTCATCATCTTAAGCCTAATGGCCAACAATCAAACGCCATTGGATCTTCCTCAAGCAAATGAAAGCACCAAAACTGATCCAGAAAGAATTACACCAACTGTAATCGTATTAAATCGTGTTCCAGAGGAAAGTGATAGTCAAAAGCTGTATCAAGTGAGTCAAGAAGGTGAACCATTATCAGGATTATTAGATTATGAATCAATGAAATCGGAAATCAGTAAGGCGGTAAAAAATTCAGGTAAAACTAAAGTTAGAATTGCAGGTGAAAAGACTGCTTATTATGATGCCGTTTTTCAGGTATTGATCTTGGCTCAATCCCAAGAATGGCAACCTGTCTTGGCATTTGATAAATAAAACAACATGGCAATAGACAATAAACAAAAAGCATATGCGAGCTCCATTCTTTTTATGGTTGGAATCGTCGTGTCTTTGCTTTTTATTGAATTCACATTTGCCGAAAATCCACCAACAGTAGAAGTTTCTGATCCATTCCCTGAGGATATGGAAATCAAAGATGTGGTTGCAGAGACGAATAAACCATCAAGTTCAAGTTCTGCGAAAAACCCTGTACCAAAACCCACTCCACCCGCTCCTACAAATAATAATAATTCTAGTGAAGAATTAACGGATAATGAACCAGATGATGCTGTTTCAAACCCCTTCGGCGGACAAAATGGCGGAAATAACAATTCCAATGGTTTCGGAGATGGTAACACGGGAGATGGTAACAGCGGCAACAGTGGATCCGGAAACAATGGTCAAGGATTTGGAGAGCCTAAAAGAGAAAATAATCCTACTCCCCCTGAATATGACACCGATTACAGTGGAAATGTATGCGTAGAATTATTAATCAATGCACAAGGCAAAGCCATATCTGCAAAAGCTTGTAATTCAACCAGCCATCCCGATCAAAATGTAGTGAAATCAGTAGTAGAATACATTAAGAAGAACGTAAAATATAAAGCAGAGCCGAACGCCCCCAATAGAAAAGCTTTTTATACCGTTTACATCGAAGCTGGATAAGCCATGATCAAACTTATTTTTATATCCCTTCTTTCAATACTATTTCTTGGATGTACTGAAGAATCCAAGAAAAAAGACGAACTTCTTTCCAAAATAGAAAAATTACAAAAATCAAATGATGCACTTCAGAAAAAAAACGACAGCTTAAACAATGCTTTGAATGAGGTGAAAGATGAATTCGATGAATTAATTTTTAGCCAAGAGCAGGGTATTGATAGCCCTGGTTTTGAATACATGCCTTATAAGTATAGATCTCAAGCAAAGAATAAATACATTAATGTCGAGGAAGATGCTAAAAGTGAATCCGATAAAAATTTCAAGAAAAGCATGGATAAGCTAAAAACTCCACGCAATACCATACCCTTTGAAGAAGTAGCTGATCCTTTTGAAGGAAGCGGAAGTGGACAAACATTTGGAGGGGGCAGTATGGGTACTGCTGGTGGTGAAGGCGTTGGCCTTGGACCTGGCCCGACTGGTGGCCACTCTGAATATGGTGATCTCGTGAGAATTAATAGTCCAGTACCTCCTCAATACGAAACAGAATTTAGTGGCAATATATGTGTGGAATTACGAATTGATCAACGAGGCGCTGCTATTTCTGCTAAATCCTTTAGTTCAACTAATCATCCTGAGAAAGAAGTAATAGATTCTGTTGTTTTATACGTTGCCAAGAATATCAGATTCAAAGCTGAACCTGGTGCTCCTAATAGAAAAGCATTTTACACCGTATACGTACAAGCAAATTAATTATTCACAACATATCGACTGGCTGTTTCAGCAGTTTCCTGCCTTTCAAAAGCAAGGAGGACAAGCCTATAAGCCTGGACTATCACATACGCATAAGCTTCTTTCGTTATTTGATCTTGACCTTGAAAAGCTTCAATACATTCATGTGGCAGGAACCAATGGCAAAGGATCAGTATGCAGCGTTACTGCATCTCTACTCACGGAACAAAATCACAAAGTTGGACTCTTTACCTCCCCTCACCTGTTTGATTTTAGGGAGAGAATTCGGGTCAATGGTAAAATGATTTCAGAAGAAGAAGTAATCGATTTTTGTGAAGTGATTCGCAATTCTGAGCTGGACTTTAAGCCTTCCTTTTTTGAAATCACATTTGTACTGGCCATTCGCCATTTCGCACATCAAAATTGTGATTATGTCGTTTTGGAAACCGGAATGGGAGGACGATTAGATGCCACCAATGTGGTAAAGCCTCTTATTTCAGTCATTACCAATATTGGTTTGGATCACCAGCAATATTTAGGAAATACATTGAAAGACATAGCTACTGAAAAAGCGGGAATTGTAAAGGAGCAAACACCTGTTGTCATTGGAAAAAAACAAGATGAAGTCTATACTGTTTTTGAACAAATAAGTAGTGAGAAAAAAGCGCCAATTCACATTGCTAAAGAAAGCTATGCCGATTTGAAGCTTCCAAAATACCAATTGGAGAATGTGAATACGGCCATTAGTGCTTTGTCGGAATTGCAGATTGAATGTTCGGAAGAAGTCATTCAAAAGTCCTTATCAAATTTATATAAAAACACAGGGTATCAGAAAAGAATGGAGATTGTCCAAGACAAGCCCACAATCATATTAGATGCTTCTCACAATAAAGATGGATTAGCAATCACACTTAACGAAATCCGTGGAAAATATAAGGGCGAAATTTATTGCATTTTCGGCAGCAGTAAAGAACGCGAGGTAAATGCGCGTTTCATGAATATATTTGATCATACACACCTCTATTTCTGTACCTTTTCAAATGAAAGAAGCAAAACTGTTGAAGATTGGAATACCATTAACACCACTTTAAATCAATCCATTAAAATTCATATGGATATCAATCCACTTTTTAATGAGGTTCGAGCAAAACTATCCCCTAATGATGTCTTGTTGGTTACTGGTAGTTTTTTCCTGCTGTCTGATTTAAATTTTGAACCTAAAAACAAAACATAGTTTGTAAATCACAAAATACCTTTATCTTTGCCCTCAATGGAAAAGCAGGTCATCCTTAATGCCAAGCACCTAGAACTGACTCTCAAAAGACTTTGCCACGAACTCATTGAATCTCATAACGATTTTAGTAATACCGTAATTGTTGGACTCCAACCACGAGGTATACATGTTGTAGAACGTCTTAAAATCATACTTGAGGACATTTTAAATAAAGAAATTACTTGTGGAAATCTAGACATTACATTTTACAGAGATGATTTTAGACGCAGAGAAACACCATTGTTACCAAGTGTAACCAATATTGACTTTAGCCTAGAAAATAAAGATGTTATTTTGGTAGACGACGTTTTATTTACGGGAAGGACCATTCGATCAGGACTAGATGCCGTTTTGTCTTTTGGGCGACCAAAAAGTGTCGAGCTTATGGTCCTCATTGACAGAAGATTTAGAAGAGACCTTCCTATTGAAGCCAATTATGTTGGTAAGGCCGTAGACACCTTAGTGTCAGAAAGAGTTTCTGTCGAATGGAAAGAACACGAAGGAGAAGATAAAATACTACTTTACACAAAAGAAAGCGATGAATAGTTTAAGTGTAGAACATTTAATTGGCATTAGAGATCTCACAAAGGAAGACCTTGATCTGATATTTAAAACAGCAGACAGCTTCAAACAGGTCATCAATAGACCCATTAAAAAAGTACCCTCACTCAGAGACATAACTATTGCCAATTTATTTTTTGAAAACTCCACGAGAACAAAATTATCTTTTGAACTCGCAGAAAAACGACTTTCTGCAGATATTATCAATTTCAGCGCTTCAGGAAGTTCAGTAAAGAAAGGAGAGACTCTAGTGGATACAGTCAACAACATATTATCGATGAAAGTGGATTTGGTGGTCATGAGACATCCTAGCCCAGGAGCCGCCTCTTTTCTCTCGAAAAACGTGGATGCGAAAGTGGTAAATGCAGGTGATGGAACACATGAACATCCTACACAGGCACTACTTGACGCCTATTCAATAAGAGAAAAGCTGGGAAGCTTAAAAGGAAAAAAGATTGTAATTGTTGGAGATATTCTTCATTCAAGAGTTGCATTGTCTAATATATATTGTCTTCAAAAGCTCGGAGCTGAGGTCATGGTTTGTGGTCCAAAAACATTAATCCCCAAAAACATTGAAGCACTGAACGTAAAAGTCTCAAATAACCTTAAAGAGGCTCTCGAATGGTGCGATGTGGCAAATATGCTACGTATTCAGCTAGAACGACAAGACGTTAAATATTTTCCTTCTCTTAGAGAATATGCCATGACTTTTGGCCTCAATAAGGAAATCCTAGACTCGCTCAGTAAAAAAATCGTCGTAATGCATCCTGGTCCTATAAATAGAGGCGTGGAGATTACATCTGATGTTGCCGACAGCGATCAAAGCATCATTCTTCAGCAAGTTGAAAATGGAGTTGCTATAAGAATGGCCGTAATTTATTTGCTTGCGGCTCAAATTGAACGGTAATTTTTTTACTTTTGAGTATCAATGAAAAATTTCACTTCAGAACATAAAGGAAAAATCGCAATAGTTCATTCTAATGTTGATAAACTGGACTCAACCAATGCTCCAGAACTTAAAAGTCTTTTTATTCATTTAAATAATGGATCGAATAACAAACTCGTATTGGATTTAGGCGCAACAAAATACTGTGACTCGTCAGGGTTAAGCGCTATTTTAATTGCCAATCGCTTGTGTAAAGACACCAACGGATCATTCTCTATTGCAAACTTGCAAAGCAATGTCCTTAAACTCATTCAAATTGCTCAGCTCGATAAGGTCTTAGACATCCACAATGACGTAGAATCAGCTGTCGCTAAATTAAAAGAGTGAATTTCACCGTAACCATTTTGGGAAGTGGGGCAGCCTTGCCAACACTTAACAGAATGCCATCTTCACAATATATAAATTGCAACAATAGACATTTTCTCATTGATTGTGCCGAAGGAACGCAAGTTCAGCTGCGTAAATACAAAGTTCATTTTCAAAAAATATCTCATATTTTCATTTCACACCTCCATGGAGATCATTATTTTGGTTTGGTTGGACTATTGAGCTCTATGAGTCTTTTGGGACGTGAAAAAGAAATGCATCTATTTGGGCCGCCAGAGCTTGAAGGGATTTTAACGACGCAGCTCGAATACGGTGGGTCAAGGCTCTCATTCAAAATCATTTTCCATTCATTAAGCTTTCATACAAAAGAAAAAATTCACGAAGATGATGTTCTCGAAGTATATAGCTTTCCGTTAAAGCATAAAGTGCCTACATGTGGATTTTTAATCAAAGAGAAGCCAAAGCTTTTAAAAATTGATAGTGATAAACTAAAAGATAAAAATATCAAAATTGAGGATTACAAATTGTTACAGAATGCGCAAGATATACAACTTGAAAACGGCACCTTATATCGATATCAAGACTTTACCTTACTACCTCATCCACCAATGAGCTATGCCTATTGTTCGGATACCAAGAAAGATTTGAAAATACCTGAATTTATAGAGAATTGTACTGTTTTATATCACGAAGCCACTTTCTTAAAAAAAGACAAGTCAATTGCCAATAGCACCATGCATTCTACAACCATTGATGCTGCTAATATTGCTTCTTTGGGAAAAGTGAAAAGTCTTTATGTTGGTCATTTATCATCCAGGTATAGGTCTGACGAAAAGCATCTATTGGAATTGAAAGAAGTTTTCAATAATTCCAATGTAGCCTATGATGGATTAATCATCGATCTTTTTAAACAATGATAATCGCTCTTATCGCCATCATAAAAACAAAAAAGGAAGAAAAAATGGTTAGGAATAAAAGTACTGAGTCTATCTTAGACTTCGTCTCTACCACTATCTGCTCTTTTCTTTTTAAGGAAGCGGTCTGAAAAGCTACTTTATTTACGATGAATAACTTCATTATTTCATGATTTATTTTGTTACTAAGTGTGTTCATTTGTTGTTGTGTTTTGTTTGTTTGACAAATATGCGGACACTTTACTCCTGAAATATAAAGATTTGAGGGTTTGTGAAAAATATAGAAAATCCTACTCAAACTGATCTAGGTATATGTGCCAGTTGAGGTCGGTAGAATTACTTATATGATCTAATGTCTATGCTATCGGAAGCCATTAATGAATAATTAAATTTACATAAAAAAGGGGCCCTCTTTCGATGACCCCTATAAGGAAACTCAGTAATTGAATCCGCTTATTCAGCGATAAGTTTTCCTGTGTAGGTATTGTAATTTAAATCAGTAAGAATGATAATATATAAACCAGACTTCAGGTTTTTTGTTTGATAGGATTTCTGAAAAGAAACCTCTTTACTGTCAACTATTTGTCCATTAGCATTTAAAATAGTAAGCATTGTAATTTCATTATTATCCCAGCTGATCGTTGCATAATCCGATGTAGGATTTGGATAAATATTTAAATGATTTTCCTCTATCTCTATCACTGAAGCAGTATTCATTTCTTCAATAACTTGTTCTGCCATCACCACACATCCATTATAATCAACGATGGTCGCCTCATAGAACCCTGCAGATACATCGTAAAGATCCTCTGAGTCATCCCCCGTATTCCAAGTATAATAATATGGATAAGTTCCTCCCGAAACTGAAAGGTCTATATCTACATTATCCCACTCAGTTGGCTCAGTTGTACTAATATCAGCAGACAATGTCTCAGGCTGCATTACATTAAAACTTCCCCATACAACACAATCATTACCATCTGTAATTTCTACACGATACGTTCCCGTAGTAAGATTATTGATGTCTTGTGAGGTCATTCCATTATCCCACTGATAAGAGTAAGCTGGATTCCCTTCTATAATAGTCAGGTCAATCGCTCCATTCGAAACCCCATGACAAGTAACATGATCAACATCACCCGCAAATATCGTAGTAAGATAGGTCGTGATTGTAATCGTAGTGTCTATTGAACATCCAGATGCATCAGTAACATTCAAAGAATAAACACCTGCCTCTATATCTAATAAACTTTGTTCTGTAGAACCATTTGACCACTCGTAGGTATACGGTGTGCTTCCTCCTTCTGCCTCAACATCTATCTGACCGCCATGAGTTTCGCATGACATAGAATGATTTGCCGTTAGCGTGATTGCATTAAATCCATATGCCATTTCGACAGCAGCAGCAGCATTTAATCGACCTTCTCCAATCAATCCAACATATGCCGGATTCAAAGTATCAATGTTTACTGAAGTTACTTTTAAGATGTATTCAATGTTCTCATTTGATAGACATGGATTGACTGCAAGCATCAACGCTACCGTTCCTGAAACAAAAGGTGATGCGTAAGAGGTACCTGAAGATTCCAATACCCAATTTTGACTAGGACTAATCCAAACATCATAACCTGGCGCAGTCAAATCCACTGTTGCATTATGCTGATGTGTCGAATTGGGATCACCAATAGAACTTTCATGATTATCAAATTTACCAATACTGGTTACTGAAAACACATTATCGTATGCTGAAGGGAAAACCAAACTATCCGGACCACCACAAGTGGAACCATTTCCTGCAGCAGCAACAATAAAGGAACCATTGTTGTAAGCCTCATCAATAGCCATTTGTTGATAGATGTTAAACTCACATCCAGAAGTCCAACTCAAATTAATGATTTGAGAACCATTGTAAGAAGCTGACAACACCTCGTTATAATTCATTCTATATAATCCTAAAGAACTATTATAACCAATCGAACTCTTGAAGTTTAAATTATCCGTGTTCCCTGCTGCAATAATTGAAACAGCTGTACCATGTCCTGACGGAGCAACATTAGATGGGTCATAATAGACAATAGAACCGACCAACTCTTCATGTGTAATTTCATAATTCTGATCAGAAATACCAATTACTATATTTGAATCTCCTATTGTATAATTCCATGCATCTTGTGCAGCAATAAGATTTAAGGCATATTGATTAGGAATCAAATCATAATCATTGGGCGTCGCCAAAGCTTGATATTGAGGACCATATTCCAATTTCGAAACTGAATTGACCTCATTAGCTAAAACTGTATACAAATCGACAATATCACAATTACAGCTCACTTCATATACCTTCTGAAGCATTTCATTCCTTGAGGAAGGAAGCGCCTTTTGAACATTCGTAATATTTAAAGAACTTATAACCGCATTAAATTCAATATCATTCGATATCAAATTTCCCGATGCACCTATATAAGGAACATGGTTCTCGTTTTCAATAGTCAACCATACTTTAGAATCCTGTTGAGAAATAGAAGAAAACAAGGAAAGTATCATAAAGACAGACAAGGTTGTTTTTCTAAAAGAGTTTTTTAAAGTTTTCATATCCAATAATTTTAATTCGAGTTTAACTTGTTGGAACAAATCTCCTTTGATTATATAGGACAATAAAAAAAATGAGGTAAGTAGAATTAAAAATACATGAGCCTACGAAAGCGAAGCTAAGTATTGATATCAAAACCATTAGGTGGAAATACCTAGATAAAGCAATTGAATGACGGTTACTTCTGAGACGACCTAAAGAGTATAACCCCCGTCAATGCAAAGAAAGCATTAGGTATCCAGACTGAAATAAGTGAAGGAAACCCAAGATTTAATGCAGCAACAGTTAACATCTTCATGGCAAATATGTATATGAATACAATACCGAGACCTATTGCAATATTCACCCCTACACCTCCCCTCCTCTTGGTTGATGCCACTGATACCCCAATCAAAGTAAGTATATAAGCAGCAAAAGGATATGAGGTGCGTTGATGAAGTTCTATTTCATACATAGGAACCATAGATGAACCTTTTGTTTTCTCTCTTTTTATAAAGGATTTCAGCTCACTAAAGGACATCGTAGCAGCTGCACTCTCCCTATGAGCCATCTCCGAAATGGTAAAATTAAAGCTTGTGTCAAGGGTTTTCAAATGGCGAATCTCTATATGATCCTTGTAAAAGTTTTTTATATATAAATCCTTCAGCTGCCAAATTGAACTACCAGGTTTGTTCAAAGCATATCTGGATTTAATAAAACAACTTGGTTTATGGTCAGAAGTCCATTGTTGGAAAGTGAAATCATTAATTCTTTTATCTCTGTCATTATAATTAGAAAAGAAAACAGATTGATTATTGGGGTATTCCGCATGATAATCATCTACAACCATTACATCACGATAATACTTTTCTTCAAAATCTAACCTTGCCTTATTGGCATTAGGAACGATAAAGTGATTAATAAATAATGAGAACAACATCAATACAGTCGCTGAAATAAAATACGGACGCAAGTATCTGTAAATAGGCTTTCCACTGAACCAAATTGGAATGATTTCAGTATCCTTTGCCATTTTGGTGGTAAACCATATTACTGAGATAAAAACAATCATGGACGTAAACATATTCCCATAAAGTATGATGAAATTCAAATAATAATCAAAAATGATTTCGTTGAGAGGAGCCTTATTAGAAATAAAATCTCCAAGCTTTTCTGACACATCAAAGACAATAGAAAACATCATGATAATGGCAAGCATGAAAAAAAAGGTGGAAAGAAACTTCTTTATGATATACCTGTCAATAATGGAAAACATACTATAATCTTATATTTAGTTGCTTGACCATTTTATTTTTCCAGCTTACAAATGACCCATCTATTATTCGCACCCTAGCCTCTTTCATCAGCCTCAAGTAAAAAGATAAATTATGAATTGTAGCTATTTGAATACCTAGGTATTCACCTGATTTAATGAGATGACGAAGATATGATTTGGTATAATTGGTATCAACCCAACATGGACTGTTCTCATCGATAAGACTGTAATCCATTGACCATTTCTGATTCTTGATATTAATTGTACCGTTTTCAGTGAACAAAAGACCATGCCTAGCATTTCTAGAAGGCATTACGCAATCAAACATATCCACACCTAAAGCAATGCACTCAAGTAAATTTGAAGGCGTACCTACGCCCATCAGATATCTTGGCTTCGACTTGGGTAAAACATCTGTTACTAGAGCGGTCATTTCATAAAGGTCTTCTTCAGGTTCTCCTACACTAAGTCCCCCTATGGCATTTCCAACAGCATCCATTGAAGCGATATATTCTGCCGACTCCCTTCTTAAATCCTTGTATGTACTACCTTGAATAATCGGGAATAAGGCTTGAGTATATCCATATTTCCCTTCCGTTTTGTTCATTTGATCAATACACCTATTTAACCACCTGTGCGTCATTTTCATTGAGTTTTTCGCATAAGTATAATCACACGGATATGGCGTACATTCATCGAAAGCCATAATTATATCCGCTCCAATAGTCTTTTGAATATCAATAGCTCTTTCAGGCGTAAAAAAATGATAACTTCCGTCTATGTGAGACTGAAACTTAACCCCTTCTTCATTTATTTTCCTCGATCCCGACAAGGAATAAACTTGGTATCCCCCGCTATCCGTTAAAATTGGCTTGTTCCAAGAAATAAATTTATGTAAGCCACCGGCTCTTTCAATAATATCAGTGCCCGGCCGTAAAAAAAGGTGGTACGTGTTTCCCAATATTATTTCTGCCTTAACATCGTGTTCAAGCTCCTTTTGATGAACCCCCTTAACAGACCCACTTGTACCCACAGGCATGAATATAGGAGTCTCTATTGGTCCATGGTCCGTCATTAAAATACCAGCTCGGGCATTTGAGTCTGGGTCCGAATGAATTAAGTCAAAGTGCATAAGAATGTTGATAAAATATCGAAACAAAGATACATTGAAATCAATTCAAATTGAATATTTGTAAATACATATTATGACAGAATTAAATCAGTATCTCAATAACGAACTATTTATAGGCTGTCTTGTCTTGTTTTATTTAACGATATCTATTCAACTATATTACATTATTTTCATTTTTAGAAAATTAGCATTTTATAGCTCTTGTGATAAAACTGAACAAGAAGAAATACCATTGAGTATTATTATTGCGTCAAGAAATGACGGCAAAGCATTAGAAGAAAACCTTGAATTCGTTCTAAATCAGAGGTATTCAAAATTTGAGGTAATTGTAGTTAATAATAACTCTGTTGATCACAGTAAACAAGTTCTTTCTGAGTTAGAAAAAAAGCATCATCATTTAAAAATTGTAGAATTCAATAACAGTAAGCATATCCGTCCTGGCAAAAAACTCCCGTTAACCATTGGTATTAAAGCTGCTAAAAATGAACATTTAATACTCACCGACGCTGACTGTAGACCTGCCTCTCAATTGTGGTTAAAAAAAATGGCTCAAGGTTTTAGTAATAAAGATGACGTCATTCTTGGGTATGGACCCTATTTAAAAGCAAATGGGATTCTAAATAGGATCATTAGATTCGATACTGCCTGGATAGGTGTAAATTATTTATCTTTTACATTGAGCAAAATACCTTACATGGGAGTTGGGAGAAACCTTGCTTACACTAAAGAAGCTTACCATGCTGTTGATGGATTTAAATCACACTATTCTCTCGCTTCTGGTGATGATGATCTATTCGTTCAAGAAGTAGCTAAGAAAAGTACATTAGGAATACAAATTGATACAGATTCATTTTGTTATTCTCCTTCAAAAAAAACCTGGTCTTCATGGATTAAACAGAAGTCAAGGCATTATACAACTTCATCCAAATATGGTTTTATCAAAAAACTATTGTTAGCAATCTATCCAATATCACTGATTCTAGCTTGGTTTTCTTTTGTTTCTTTGGTGATAGTCGGTGATTCACTATTCATATTTATAACCATAATGAGTATGTTTTACTTGATTAAATGGTGGATTCAAGGAAGATGCCTGTTGAAACTCAATGAAAGGAAATTCGCATTACTCTTTCCTTTCTGGGATATATTTTACGCAGTTTTATCTCCTTTAATCTTTTTATTTGGAAAAACTAAACGAAATAACAATTGGTAGCAAAAGATCATTTATCTGATAAGGCAAAATTTGACTTGGTGTTGGTTGAGGCAGCTAAAAAAGGAGACCAAATGGCCTATGCAGACCTCATGGAACGTTACAGAGAATCCATTTATTTCATGATGCTGAAAATGGTCAAAGATTCAGATGATGCCGATGATTTAACCATTGAAGCTTTTGGTAAAGCGTTTAATAGACTGGGTCAATACTCACCCAATTTCGCATTTAGTACATGGCTCTTTAAAATTGCTTCAAATAATTGTATTGATTTCATCAGAAAAAAAAGAATAAAGGTGACCTCCATGGATACCGGAATTGTTAATGACAACGGTGACGTCATGAGAATTGACGCCAAATCCACAAATTTAAATCCCGAGGAAACCGTGATGAAAGGACAAAGAGTGGTGCATTTGCGTTTGCTTGTAAGTAAGTTGAAACCAAAATATAGAGAACTCGTTGAGAAAAGGTATTTCCAAGAGTTGAGTTATGAGGAAATTGCCACTGAAATGAATTTACCTCTTGGAACAGTAAAAGCTCAATTATTTAGAGCTCGAGATTTTTTAGCAAGCATGGCTGAAAAGACGAAAGATTCCATTTAATGGATCTCATAAAAAAATATTTTCCCGACATCCCAAAAGAGCAATACAACCAACTCAAAGAGCTCAAGTCCCATTACGAAGAATGGAATCAAAAGATCAATGTTATTTCAAGAAAAGATATTGATAATTTTTATGAGAGACACGTACTTCACTCACTTGCTATTGCAAAATTAATCCAGTTCAGAGACGATAGTACTATTATTGATGTTGGCACTGGTGGAGGGTTTCCAGGAGTACCATTAGCTATATTATTTCCAAACGCCCATTTCACGCTCCTTGATTCTATTGGGAAAAAATTGAAGGTGATTAATGAGATATCCGAAAAACTACATATTGACAACATTGAAACCATACATTCGCGTGTTGAGACCATAGACAGAAAGTACGATTACATTTTAAGCCGTGCCGTCACAAATCTTCCAAAATTCATAAAACTCACAAGAAACATTAGAAATGCAAAATCAGCTTCTCATTCAGGAATCTACTATTTAAAAGGTGGTGACTTTGAAAAAGAACTAAAACAAATAAAAGAGAAAAGTCATATCACCGATTTGAATTCATTATTTGAGGAAGAATTTTTCATCACTAAAAAACTCATTCACATTCCTTATTAATTCAATAAAGGGGGGTAACACATATAAAATCGTGGAATCTCAACCTCAAAAATTTCATCATTTCCCAAGTTTTTGAAATAAAACTTGCCCTGCATATATCCTACAGCCGAAAGCAATTCGCAACCGCTAGTATACTCAAAAGATTCATCCGGAAATAATATTGGCGTTTGACCAACGACACCCTCTCCTTTTACTATTGATTCTCCATGAATTAAATGTCGAACACACCATTCACGAGATAATAACTGAACAGGATATTTCATATTATTAATAATCTTGATTTCATAATTATGAATAAAACTAGAACCCGTATCAGTTGATAAATCATCACGAAACCAAGTCTTTATTTCTATTGAAATTCCAAGAGCTGTTGTATTTGACATACCTAAAAGTATTTGATTTATACCTAAAAATAAAATAATTCGGAATCTTTAACATTCACAGGGTTTGAGTGTTTATTTTAATTATAAATTAATTACATATAATACACAATTTTGTAAAAACGGAGCATTTGAAATGATCCTATTTATAGTTGTAAAACAAAATACAATAAATGCAATCTATTTAGAATCAGTCTAAATTATTATTTATGATGACAAATTACATTTCGAATTACTGTGTAGGCCTATGTTTTTCGTAATTTTGTCGCTAAATTGTAATATAACATTTCATGTCTAACACCATAAGTATCCGAAAAGGTTTGAATATCAGACTGGTAGGAGAATCGACTAAAGAAATAAAAGACATTCCCGTATCTAATACGGTATGTTTATCCCCTCTAGATTTTCATGGCTTAATACCCAAATTGGTTATAAAAGAAGGAGAATCAGTTCAAGTAGGTGATGTTATTTTCCATGACAAGAAAAACGAAAGAATAAAATTTGTTAGTCCCACGAGTGGAAAAATAAAACAAATTGTCCGTGCTGAAAAAAGAAAGATTGTTCAGATTTTAATTGAATCTGATTCAAAACAAACCTGCAAAAAATTTGACGTAAAGAAGGTTGCAGATACCTCTAAAGAAGAAGTGCTCGATCTATTGTTAAATTCTGGTATTTGGCCAAGTATAAAACAACGTCCATTAGATATTGTCGCAGACCCATCAAATGAACCGAAAGGTATTTTTATTTCATCATTTGACTCATCCCCTCTTGCTCCGGATTATTCATTTATTCTTAAAGAAAAAATGGACCAAGTTCAAATAGGGCTTAATGCATTGAATCAATTAGCGAGTGGTAAAATTCACTTAAGTAGTAGAAAAAATTCTGACTTTACAAAAATGCAAAATGTAATCCATCACAACGTTGATGGTATTCATCCTGCAGGTAACATTGGAACACAGATTCACCATATCAACCCTGTGAATAAGGGTGAATTCGCATGGAGTATTAATATTCAAGACGTTGCAGCAATTGGACAACTTTTTGAAACGGGTTGTTTAGATGGAAAAAAATGTATTGCGGTTGGAGGTTCTGAAATTAAACACCCTGCATACTACAACATTCATTCTGGGTCTTTATTGAGTGATATTTTAAAAGACAATGTTGTAGGTGAGAACGTTCGGTATATCTCTGGTAATGTTTTAACAGGAGACCAAAAGAGTGCAAATGGTTACATTGGTTTTTATCACAATCAAATCACAGTAATCCCTGAGGGTAACGAGTATAAGTTTTTCCTAACGAAAGGATGGCTTGGATTAGGGTTTGATAAGTTTTCAAATTCTAGACTCTTTCCTACTTTTCTTCTTCCGAAAAGTAAACGTTTTACTTTAGATACCAACACAAATGGTGAAGAACGAGCTTTTGTAGTTACCGGAGAATTAGAAAAGGTTTTTCCTTTTGACATTCTTCCAATGCACTTAACAAAAGCGGCAATAACAGAAGATATAGACGGTATGGAGAATTTGGGTATTTACGAAGTAGCACCAGAAGATTTTGCCCTTTGTGAGTACGTCTGTACAACCAAAATAAATATTCAAGAAAAAATTAGACATGGACTAGATTTGATAGCTAGCGAATGTATGTAATATTAAAATAAACGATCAGTGAAATTTTTAGAAAAATATTTACACAAAATGGAACCCCACTTTATAAAAGGTGGGAAGTACGAGAAATGGAATCCGTTATTTGAAACCATGGCAACTTTTGCCTTTACGCCGAAGCTGGTTACAACTAAAGGTTCACACATTAGAGATGGTGTTGACTTGAAAAGAACAATGATGACGGTAATTTTAGCCCTTATACCTTGTTTGATTTTTGGGATTTATAATACTGGGCATTGGGAAATGGCCGTATCTGAGACCAATCGAAACCTACCCTATTTTGATGCAATGGGAGCGAAGTTTTTAACAGGTTTAGGGATTGTTATGCCTGTTGTCATAGTCTCTTATGGCGTTGGTTTAGGTATAGAGTTTCTGTTCGGTATGATTCGAGGCCATTCTTTACATGAAGGGTTCTTGGTATCTGGTATGCTTATTCCTCTCACAATGCCTGCAGACGTTCCGCTTTGGATGGTTGGATTGGCTACAGCATTTGCGGTTATCATTGGTAAAGAAATCTTTGGAGGAACAGGAATGAACGTTGTGAATATTGCGCTTACAGCTAGAGCCTTTTTATTCTTTGCTTATCCAACATCCATGTCTGGAGATAAAGTTTGGATGTCAGGATTAGGTGATAAGATGGCAGCGAATCCCGAATCAGTTGATGGCTTTTCAGGAGCCACTGCACTGGGTGATTTAGCCTCCTTCATGTCAGACAAAGCAACTGTCGCGGGAGAGGTCGTCCAGTCCAATGTGGCTGTTCAAAGTTTTTCAAGTGAATACACTGCATGGGAATCTTTCGCGGGTATGATTCCTGGATCTATAGGTGAAACTTCTACAATGGCGTGCCTATTAGGTGCATTGGTCTTGGTTTTAACCGGCGTAGGTTCACTAAGAATTATTTTATCGTTTTTCGCAGGTGGTTTCATTATGGGACTTCTTTTAAATGCCATCGGCGGAAATCCATACCTGGACTTACCTGCCTACTATCATTTAATCATTGGAGGATTTGCTTTCGGCGCCATATTTATGGCTACTGACCCTGTCACAGCATCTCAAACAGCCAACGGAAAGATCATATACGGGTTCCTTGGGGGATTTTTAGCCATCATGATCAGGGTACTCAACCCAGCATATCCAGAGGGTGTTTTTCTAGCAATACTATTTATGAATATCATGGCGCCAATTATTGATCATTACATTGTTCAAGGAAATATCAACCGAAGATTAAAAAGATTAAAAACAACATAACATGGCTATTAACAAAGAATCAAATCAATTCACTTTCGGCTTTGCTATTGGCTTAGTCGTTATATTGGGTGTAATCCTTGCCGTATTATCAGAGGGGCTTAAGCCTTATAAAGACAAGAATGTAAGAATCAAAAAACAACTTGACATTCTTTCTGCTATGATGGATGTTGAAAAGGAAGGCATTACTCGTGCAAATGCAGAAGTCGAATTCGAGAAATATGTAAAGCTCAAAGACGCAGTTATACTGGACTATACTGGCAAAGTAAAAAAAGCTGAAGATGGCGTAAGTGCATTCGATATTGACATAAAAAAGGAATTCAGGGACAAAACCTTAGCAGAGAAAGACAAGAACTATCCGTTGTTTGTCGCTAAAGACAAAAATGATAAAACCCGATACATTATTCCGGTTGTGGGTAAGGGATTATGGGGGCCTATTTGGGGCTACATATGTCTTAAAGAAGATATGAACACCGTATTGGGCGTATCATTTGCTCACAAAACAGAAACTCCGGGTCTAGGTGCTGAAATCAATAAACCATTTTTTATGGACCGATGGAAGAATTCGAAAATTATGGAGAAAGGGTCGTTCCGAAAGTATGAGGTTGTAAAGGACAATTCAGGTGCTATTAAAGGCGATAGTAAAATTGACGGAATTACTGGTGGTACTATTACTTCAAAAGGTGTGGAAGAAATGGTCAATAGGACATTAAAAATCTACGCTACATATTTTAAAAATAAAAAATCTTAAAATGAGTTCAGAAAAAGGATCAGAGCCGCTTTTCTCGAAAAAGAATAAAAAGCTCATCACAGACCCACTTACAGACAATAACCCTGTAACGATTCAGGTACTCGGTATTTGTTCTGCTTTAGCCATAACGGTGCAAGTGAATCAGGCAATTGTTATGTCATTATCTGTGCTATTTGTAATTATTATGGGTAACCTGATTGTATCATTACTTCGAAACTTGATACCCTCAAGAATTCGAATTATTGTGCAGCTATTGGTTGTTGCCTCTTTGGTTATTATCGTAGACCAAGTATTGGCAGCTTTCCTACCAGACCTTTCTTCAAAACTGTCCGTATTTGTAGGACTAATCATTACCAATTGCATCATCATGGGTAGACTTGAAGCATTTGCAATGGCGAATAAGCCTTGGCCCTCGATTTTAGATGGCCTAGGAAATGGATTGGGGTACGGAGCCATTTTAATTATCGTAGCTGTATTTCGTGAGCTCTTTGGTTCAGGTACTTTGATGGGGATACCCATATTTGGAAACCCTCTTCCCGGAGAGGAGTCTGGACTTTATGCTATGGGATATCAAAACAACAACATGATGATTTTACCTCCAATGGCCTTAATTATTACAGGTATCATTATTTGGGTTCAAAGATCAAGAAATAAAGCACTCATTGAAGAGCACTAAACATTAAGAAATTATGGAAAGTACATTAGATATATTCGTTAAGGCCATTTTCAGTGAAAACATGATTTTCGCCTATTTCTTGGGAATGTGTTCATACCTCGCGGTATCGAAAACAGTAAAAACAGCTGTTGGTTTAGGTGCGGCTGTAATATTTGTATTAACAGTAACCGTTCCTGTAAATTACTTGCTTGAAAATTACGTTTTGCAAGAAGGAGCGTTGGCTTGGATTAGTGAAGATTATGCTACTCTTGACTTGAGCTTTTTGGCATTTATCATGTTTATTGCGGTTGTTGCATCTATTGTACAATTGGTTGAAATGTTGGTTGAGAAATTTGCTCCAGCTCTTTATGGTGCTTTAGGGATTTTCTTGCCTCTAATCGCTGTAAATTGCTCCATACTTGGTGGCGCTTTATTTATGCAAGAAAGACAATATTCAACCATTTTAGACGCTACAGCGTTTTCATTAGGGTCTGGTATTGGTTGGTTCATTGCAATCGTTGCCATTGCCGCAATTCGCGAAAAGCTAAGGTACTCAAACGTTCCAGGACCATTAAGAGGTTTGGGGATAACATTTATCGTTACAGGCTTAATGGGTATTGCATTCATGAGCTTTATGGGAATTAAATATGGAAAAGAGGTGGCAGAAGAAGAACCCGCAACTGAAGTGACTACAGCAACAACCAATCAACAATTAGAAAATAAATAATCATTATGGGTACAGTATTAATATTTACGCTTATTGCCTTTTTAACAGTTATTTTACTGCTAACATCAATGCTTTTATTTGTAAAAGCAAAAATATCTCCAAAAGGGAAGCTGATCATAGACATTAACGACGGAGAAAAGACATTAGAGGTGGACGGAGGTGGTACTCTATTGGGAACACTCGGTAGCAATGGAATCTTTCTACCTTCTGCCTGTGGTGGCGGTGGCACTTGTGTACAGTGCATATGCCAAGTAAACGAGGGTGGAGGAGAAATCCTACCGACAGAAGCCCCTCATTTTTCACGTAAAGAAATTGCCTCGAATCACCGTCTTGGTTGCCAAGTAAAGGTAAAGGAGAATATGAAAATTCATATCGAAGAAGAAATCTTAGGAATTAAAGAGTGGAAAGCCAAAGTTTCATCTAACTACAACGTAGCGACCTACATCAAAGAATTCATTGTTGATATCCCCGAGGATATGAATTATAAGGCAGGAGGTTATATTCAAATTAATATTCCAGAAACGCAAGTGAAATTTTCTGATATGGACATCACTGCACATCCTCAGGATCATCCCGGAGAACCCAATAAATTTGAAAAAGATTGGTCTGAAGGAAAATTCGCTATGCGAAATTTAGTCATGAACAACAGTGAAGAAGTTGTTCGTGCTTACTCAATGGCCTCATACCCTGCAGAAGGTCGTAAAATCATGCTTAATGTTAGAGTTGCTGCTCCGCCATGGGATAGAGCTCAAGACAAATGGGCAGATATCAACCCTGGTATTGCATCGTCATATATTTTCGGTCTAAAAGAAGGGGACGAAGTAACAATATCTGGTCCTTACGGCGAATTCTTTATTAATGACTCGGATGCAGAAATGTTATACATTGGTGGTGGTGCAGGAATGGCTCCAATGCGTTCACACCTCTATGAGTTATTCAAAACATTGAAAACAGGTCGTAAGGTGACCTATTGGTATGGTGGTCGATCACGAGCTGAATTGTTTTATATTCATTATTTCAGAGATTTAGAAAAGGAGTTTCCAAACTTTAAGTTTTATTTGGTCTTGTCTGACGCACTTCCAGAAGATAATTGGACCAACAAAAAAGACATCGATGACACTGAAGGAGATGGCTTCTCAGGATTTGTTCACCAAGTAGTGATTGATGAATACTTGACGAAGCATGAGGCACCGGAGGATATGGAAGTCTATTTCTGTGGTCCACCGATGATGAACCAAGCTGTGATAAAAATGTGTGACGACTGGGGTGTACCACCAGAAAACGTCAGGTTTGACGACTTCGGAGGTTAAATCAGATTTTCTAAGCAAGATTTCAGCAAGGCAATTTCAGCCTCGGAATTAAAGCTATGAATACATATTCGAGCCCGATAACTGCCTTTTGGAACAGTCGGAGGATAAATGGGCTTTGTATATATACCTAATTTTAATATTTTGTCAATTAATTTTGTAAGAGATTCTTTATTATCGAACTCTAATACCTGAATAGGAGCATTTTCCTCAGAAAGGAATCTGCAATTTGTTAGTCCCTTTCTAAACTCAGCTATATTCTTGTGAAGTTTTATCTGTCGTTCCCTAATTGAAGTATTTTCAACACGCTGAATAATGGAGACATAACTCCCTAATGGCAATGCCGTAGAATAGATAAAAGGCCTAGAAAAATTAATAAGGTACTCTTTCAACTCTTCAGAGCATAAAATTGCTGCTCCGTGAAAACCATAAGCTTTTCCAAAAGTGATTATTCTACAAAATACTTCATTTTGCATTTCTCTTGCATGAACAATCCCCTTGCCATCTAAACCATATACTCCACATGCATGAGCCTCATCAACAATAAGATAAGCGCAAAACTCTTTTGACAAAGATTGTATGCGTCTTAAAGGCGCCATATCACCATCCATAGAGTATAATGACTCTACAATTATATATACAGTACCATTTATGTCTTTTAACTGTCTTTTTAGGTCGTCACAGTCATTGTGTTTAAAGGAATATCCTTTTGCATTTGAAAGACGAATACCGTCTCTTATACTCGCATGTACATACTCATCATACAAGATAAAGTCTCCTCTTTGAGCCACTGCAGAAATAAACCCAAGATTGGCATCATACCCAGAATTAAATATTAGTGCGCTTTCTGAATCAAAAAAATTTGCTAACCTGTGTTCGCATTCTATAGCTGCATTAGAATTACCAGATAATAATCGAGAACCTGAGGATCCACCTTGAATACTTGAATTAGGAAATTTTTCTTTGGCTAAGCCCAAGTAATCATTCGAAAAAAAATCAATTTCAGATTGATTTTGTGTTAATACACGAAGAGAACCATCTTTCTTTCGGTCTTGAATTCTTTTTCTAAGCTTACCATCCATTATAACGAATCAACGGACTTTATACTTCTAGGTTCAAATTGAGTTTTGGTTTCTTTTGCCTCTTCAAGCTCCTTTTTACGAGCTTCCTCCTGTCTTTTACGCTCAATCAGAATCGGATCAGGCTTTGTCTCGGGCTGAGGAGCATCTGAAAAGGAAGCTTTAGGCAACAAACCTAAAATAGATAACATTTCTTGATCCTCATTAAATTCAGGATTTGGGGTAGTCAAGAGTTTATCACCGGCAAAAATTGAGCCAGCACCCGCCATGAAACAAAGAGCTTGCGCCTCCATATTCATTTTAGTTCTACCCGCTGATAATCTAACAACTGACTCTGGAAAGGCAATTCGAGTAGTGGCTACCATTCTTATCAGTTCCCATTGTTCAATTGGTTTTTGATCCTCTAAAGGTGTTCCTTCGACGGCTACCAAAGCATTTATCGGAATAGATTCAGGAGGGTTTTCCATCTCCATGTAGCTCATGAGCAATCCAATTCGATCTTCCTCTGTTTCTCCCATTCCAATAATACCACCGGAACAAACAGAAATACCTGCACTTCGAGCATTTTCGATAGTGTCTAGACGTTGCTCATACTCACGTGTAGAAATGACATCTTTATAAAATTCTTTAGATGAATCTAAATTGTGGTTGTATGCAAATAACCCAGCATTTTTAAGTCTTTTGGCTTGATTTTCAGAAAGCATACCAAGTGTACAGCACACCTCCATATCCATATCATTCACCCCTTGAACCATTTCAACAACTTTATCGAAATCTTTATTGTCCCTTACTTCTCTCCAAGCAGCACCCATACAAAGCCGTGAAGAACCATTGGCCTTTGCATTTTTGGCTTGCTCAAGGACTTCCTCGACATCCATGATTTTATGGGTATCAATATCGGTATGATATCTGGCTGCCTGAGGACAATAGCCACAATCTTCAGGGCACCCACCTGTCTTTATACTTAAGAGAGAAGACATCTGAACCTCACGAGGGTTATGGTACTTCCTATGTATTGTAGCAGCTTCAAAAACCAATTCCAAAAGAGGTTTTTGGTATAATTCGAGTAAAGATTCTTTTGTAGAATATTCTGGATTAAATTTCATAATACAAATATAAAGAAAGTGTGTTACTAAGCGTTACGAGATAACAAACAAACACAATACGATTTAATAGCTTCTTGATTTCCAAATGAATCCACCTTTTCGTGTGTTGTAGCTTTTATAGAGACATCATCCAGATTCACCTCCAAAATTTCACTCAAGACCTCTTTAATCATAGGAACATGCGGATTTACTTTTGGTTTTTCCAATACTACTGTAGCATCAATATTACCAACAGAATACCCCTTGTCTTTAACTAAAACCATCACATTTCTCAGCAATATTTTAGAGTCTATGCCTTTGAACTTTGGATCTTGATCAGAAAAATGAAAACCAATATCTCCCAGATTTGCAGCACCTAAGAGAGCATCACATATCGCATGTATCAGCACATCCGCATCGGAATGACCAACAGCTCCCTTTTCTGAAGGAATTTTTACACCGCCAATAAAAAGAGGTTTGTTTTTTTCAAGACGATGAACATCAACTCCAAAACCAATTCTCATGAAAATTAAGGATTACTATTTGATGAACCTGCTTGGTCTAAATCCAGTCTTACGGTAAATCTTAAGGTATTTGCAAGAGGACTTTGACGACCATTTAAAGATGCAAGATATGAAAAGTCAATTGCGAACATATTGTATTTTAGGCTTGCTCCAATATTCAAAAATTGACGATTACCTTTATTGGGACTTTCATAAAAAACACCTGTACGAACAGCAAATACATCATTGTACCACCACTCCATACCGAAAGCTATATTGATTTCGGACAATTCCTCTTTGAAACGTGAACCCTTCACTACCTCATAATTTCCATCGGCATCTTGAATGTAGTCACCATTATCATCAGTTGCTACGGCACCAGGAGCGTCATAAAATGATTGGATCATCCCATTAATGACTCCAATATTTGGATTCATACCTGCCAACATGGTATATTCTCCATCAATCACATCGTATAATGGTGGAGTTGGAACCAATAAGCGTTGTAAATCAAGAGAAAAAGTTACCTTATTGTAAGCATCAAAATTGGCTAAAAAGCTATTTCCGATTTTTAAGTTCATCGGTATAAAATCTCGTTCTGAAAGCTCAGAATACGCCACTTTATTTCCAACATTATTAATGGTTGTAGCAAAAGTATAGATCCCATCTAAACTACCGATTTTAGCATCGTCATTATAATATGAAAAAGACAAATCTGCCGCACCAACAACACCGGCCTTGGTGTTTACGCCTCCAACGGTTAATCCTCCGGTAAGATTAGAATATGCGAATTTACCGTTGATACCCACACTAAATCGTTTTGACAATCTAAAAGCATATGCACCAGTTAATTCAAACTCACTTGGTTTATCATCTCTAATCACATTGCCTGAAGCATCAGTAAAAGTAATCTCTCCCAAACTGAAATAACGTAGAGCACCACCAATAGTGTGCGTTTCATTTATTTTATAAAATCCTGATAAATAGGAAAGATGAATGTCATTGGTCAACTGACGTAACCATGGCGTGTAGGATAAACTGATCTCTGAGGTTTGTTCAGAAAAACTTAAAATGGATGTGTTCCAGTATACAGAACTTGAAGAAGGGCTCAATGCCGTGCCTGCATCTCCCATACCACCGGCTCTAGAATCAGGTGTGATCGACATAAATGGCAATGCCGTAGTAATTGTATTTAACTGCAATTGATCATCCGTTACTCCACTCCCACCCGTAGGTTGAGCGAAAACAGCGCCGCTTGAGATTGCAATAAGAAAGGTAAAAAGTATTTTCTTCATTTTAATTTTAAAAGTAGGTGGTAAATATACGCAAAAGAGGATGTTTTATTGTGTGATTTATTTTAAGATCACTAATTTTTCCGTTTTTTCAGCAGATGCACCATTAACATCCGTTACTGCAACACGGTAAATATATACTCCTTTTGCCAATTGATCACCGAAAGTGTCTTTGCCATTCCAGAAAATATTATTCACACGAAAACCTTCCGTATTCACTGTTTCATTAATATTCTTAACCAATTTGCCTGAAACAGTATAAATTTGAATTTGAACATTTAACTGGTTACAAGAAAATGGGTGCTCAAACATAAATTCGGTAGAAGTAGAAAATGGATTGGGGTAATTGTATACATTCATTAAGCTCATATTACTTTCATCTACCACGATAAATTCAATAGTTACTTTTGAAGAGTTGTTATTTACATCCCACACCTTGAATTCTAAAGTATGCAAACCTTTTTCCAATTGATCAAATTGAAAACGAATCTCACCTGATTGATAGGAATCTAACTCGGCAACATAGTAATCGTTTAAGATAAAAGGTTCCGAAGTATTACCGTCAAGAATTGCTGTTATGTCATGTCCAATACCATTCCCCACTGTATTTATGCCATTTTCATCAAAAATTTTAGCCAATAATACTGGTTTTAAATCCGTTTGCCCTCCTGAAACAAAATTCTCATCATTCATAAAAACACTTATCTGTGGCCCCTCATTATCGGTAATTCCGTTTGGATCAATTCCTCCAATAACGAAACTCGTATCATAGCCCCCGGCATCAATCGCATTTCCATAACCGTAAAAACTAAGTTTTCCAGCGCCATAATTTAGGGCTATATCTTTAGGAACTACAAAAGAAAAGTCGAAATCGCCATTTACGATAGAGACTTTTCCCTTGTAAATAACATTTCTTTGAAGCTCATACTCAATTTCTGGTGAACCAATATCTTGACCCAAAGTTTTTTGAAGCTTTATTTTATCAAAAATAGATGGTGTTAAGATTCCATTAACATTCGACATAGGTTGGCCATTGAAATCTTCCAAATGCCCTTTGATCCTTACTTTACTCAATGCTTTAAGCGTATCAATCTCAATGGATGGAGAGATGCCATTAATGCTATCTGTAACTATGTTGTAATGAGGCAAAGCTATTCGCAATGCTGGATCTCCAATCAAAGTAAAGCTTCTTTTATTGATGTTGCTCCCAGCATTGTTTTTTGTCCTTTTTGCAATTTCACCAAAAGCCAAAGGAAGCCCATTTTCATCTCGCTGAAAAACATTTTCAAAAAATGCCTCTCCCGTATTAGAATTGACTCCAAAAAACACAGATCTTGTTGTTGTCATTAAAGCAATAGCTCCTCCAGTGGGATTCAATGAGACCCATTCTCCCGCTGATACTCTTGACGGATCATCATATTTTGTAAACTCACATGTTGCAGAAACAAAGACATTTAGCGCATTTATATTGGTCCATGAATTAATTTGAGGAATTGTAACCACACGTTCTTCGGCCAGTCCCACCTCTCCGCCATGCCCAACATAATTGACCAATAAGGCACCTCTTTGAATTCGATCTGAAATACCATTCAAAACATCCGGATAACGTTGCCCTCCAGCACTGGTTTGTTGAGGATAAGCATCTAGGTAAAGCTTGTCACAATTCATTTCACGATGATTTGCGGAAACGAACTCATATTGAGGTTCCGTATCGGTATTAATAAAATACCCCCCCTCTTCGTCATCTGCAACCTGAACATACTTTTGTCTCCAATCACCATAGGTATTTGAAGAATTCTCATCCAAACAGCATGACGCACCGGCGTTTAAAAACAAGCTAGAACCATTTTTCATATAATGCTCAATTTTGTCTACTTGTTGCTTCGCCATAATAACATCAGATGCCAATATCCTACCAATACCGATATCCAACAAGTCTGAGCCCGTAATAGATTCGTTATCGTCCAGCATTCCAAAGAAATCATCGGTTACCAATGCCGAAATATGATTTTCGCTATTCTCGACTTGATAAGTCAACATTAAATTATTGTTATCAGGGATTCGATCTTTGGGGTCATATGTCCCATCCCCAAATAATAGCAGATATTTTGGGGCAGTTTCAGGATTTGATTCTGAACGTTCGTAAAACATCTTGGCAAACATCCTTATGGCCACTGCGTCTTTCCCTCCTGAACTGAATTCATTGTAAATCTCATCGGATGTAACTACGTGAACTGAAGTACCCTGTGCCCTATGTAAGTCAGCTAACCTTTCGGCCTCACTAATAAACAGAGGATTCGTGACGATTAAATAATCTACTTGATCCAAACCATGTAAATTCTGAAAATCCACAGATGAAACAAATTCTGGACTAAAAAAGGTTCCTCCGTTACTTACTACATATTCTCTGTAACTTAAAGAATCAAGAAACTCGAAAGTGTTATTCACATTTAATCCCTGAATAATGCGAGGATTATGTCTGTCTTCTAAACTCCATACGAATCCTGTTGAAGGAAAATTTGAGATTTGGAATTTTCCGAGACCAACTTGTGGTCCAGTTAAATTTCGGAAACCCATTTGGGAACCATAAAATACCAAATCTCGTTTTGTATTCAGTAGTATCCTGTCTAAATAGGTTAAAATACTAGGGTTGTTTCTTTGAATAGTGACCTTGAGTGGGATTGCTGGTGGTGGATTTGACATCGAAAACACTTTTTCTGAACGCGCATAATCAGTTGTAGTGATAGGAAGAGAAGCCTCTTCAAGAGAAACCCCGTTTACAGAGTAACGTTGAAGAGTTCCCGCAGAACTTCCTGCATTTGAGGCAATAGACGTTTTAAAAAAGGCTGGAGTATTTGAAATATTGGGGACTGAAAAATTAAATGTCTGCTCCAAGTCAATATCAAACAATTCTCCATACCATCGCTGACCACCGCCTACAAGAGAAACCAAATCATTTTCATAACATGCTCTAAAATCATAAGAATTTATGAGTGCGTCATGTTGTTGCCCTGAAATACCAAAAAGAGTAATCTGTTTTGGCGGGATTGAACTATTAATATTTACGAAGTAATAAGAGAAATCAGAATAAATGTTTTTTTCCTGATTAAATTCGGAAGTCCCATTCGGATGCCACCTATTCGGACCCCAACCATAAAAAAGAATATAATCTCCTTGATTGAAAACATTATCTGTCAAGCCATAATACCTAACGGCATTCTGTGCCAAATCATCTGTTCTTGGTAAACTATTTAGTTCTGGGAGCTTTCCATCTCCATTGCCATATACATGAATGTGTTGAGGATTGAGATTGGACATATCGATGCCCATTTCGCTTAATAGAGTATAATCAATTTTATGGATTCCGTCGTTGGAAACAGAAATCTTATACCATTCCCCAGACCCAGGTTTTAATACTGATTCTAATGCAAAATCTTTAGTGGATATTATCTCCTTGTTTTTACACGTGACTTGAATAGATGTAATTTTTTGAATCAAACCATCCTTTTTAATAAATGGGAAACCAGAAACTACCAAAAACTGATTCTTTCCGGCATTGGTGACTTTTAATTCCATTTGAAACTGATTGGTAACATTAAAATCAAGTTTTTTCAAAAATTCGATTTCAGAACTCAAACATTTTCCAGTCTCAAAGGAATAACTAGCTACTTTCTTTTTAGAAGATTTCAGATTAATTTTCTTGAAAAACAATGGCTTTCCATTATCATAAGCCACGTTACTGAAATCAGGAAGCTTGTATTGTACTCCCTCAAATTCGACGTCTTTAGGAGATTTCCAATCTAAATCAATATTAAAATACTGACAATAAGCCAAATGGAAGAAGAAAGTAAAAAAAGATAAACAGAATAACTTATTCATTATATGTTGATACGTGAATGGTTTATGCACTAAAAAACGCCAAATTATTAAATTTATTACAATAAATATGCGATATTTGTAACCTTAGAAACTAAATTTACGTTAAGATTGTTCGTGCATAAACTCAATTTTGTGAAGAAAAGACATTTTTTCTTGTTTGCAATTATTTTTGGTTCACTTATTTCAACCAGAAATAATGCGGTTAGATCGCAAGATCCAACCTTTACTCAATTTTTCTCTAATCCAATTTATTTGAATCCAGCATTAGCAGGTTCTTCTGGTTGTCCTAGAGTGTCTTTGAACTATAGAAATGAATGGCCTCAGCTTACAGGTAATTATGT
>ERZ651776.455-NODE-455-length-58089-cov-4.214852_pt1 | contig 58089 bp, 49 predicted proteins | sample MGYA00514761_ERZ651776 | MGnify/ENA metagenome assembly ERZ651776
CTCCCCTTTCCGCGAGACCTCCAATATTTATGACGGATCGGCATTTACTGCGGACATGGCGGTCCAGAACTTTGCGGGCGATGCCTTTCGAGGTGCGACTTGGATTTCGCTGCACAACGGCGGTGGCGTTGGATGGGGCGAGGTGGTCAACGGTGGTTTTGGGATGCTGATTGATGGCAGTGCAGATGCAGAACGGCGGCTGACATCGATGCTTCATTGGGACGTCAATAATGGCATTGCACGGAGAAGTTGGGCCCGCAACGAAGGCGCAGAATGGGCCATCCAACGAGCCATGCAGCAAGAGCCGCTCCTAAAGGTCACCCTGCCAGCGCATGCCGACGATGGCCTCATCGCCGACGCACTGAAGTAATGGATGAATTGTCCGGACTGCCGGAATCTTGGCCCTTGAAAATCATTTGAGCAAGCGTTAAAAACTGCGGAAACGTTTTAACGATATTTTCGTTTCCAATGGGGAATATTCACCGTATTTTCGCGCTCCGAATGGCTAATATTGCACCACATCAAGGCATGGATCGTGCTGAATTTTTGCTCCAGCACGCGATGGAAATTTTCATGCGCTTGGGGATTCGTTCGGTGAACATGGCGGATTTAGCCAGTGAAATAGGGGTTTCCAAAAAAACACTCTACCTCCATTTCAAGGATAAGAATGACTTGATTCAACGGTGCATGAATGCACACTGCGATCAGATGGAACAGGTGATTTCAGAGGCGGAAAATCGCCAAGGAAATGCCATTGACTCGGAGTTGGCCATCATCGACTTCGTTCACGCCGTCATCACCAAGATGCATCCAAGCATGCTGCACGACCTGAGGAAGTACCATCCCATCGCATTTGACACCATCAATAAGCGTGAGGATGAGATCATTTTGGGCGCGGTAGAGAGGAACATTCAGCGGGGACAAAAAGAAGGGCTGTACCGCACGGATATCAGTGCAGTGCTGACCGCTCGGTTCTTGGTTGCTATTGGCTATGAAGTAAAAAAATGCGGAGAGCGCGGAACCTTCCAGGGAAAAATGACCTTGTCGGATTTGTATGTGCAGTCTTCCCTGTACCACATCCGTGCAATATCCACAGAAAAAGGTGCGAAGTACCTCGAAATCAAACTGGAAAAAGAAAAGCTGTTTCAATGAAGATGAACATCAATCCCTTTCAATCGGCCGTTCTGGCCATTGGCTTTGCAGCCTTTTTCTCGCTCCAAGGATCGAGCCAGCAGGTGTATTCCATTTCGTTGCAGCAGGCACAACAGATAGCCTTGGAAAAGGCATTTGCGGTGCAGTATGCAGCGCTGGATTTGCAGAAGTCCGAACGCGATGTCAAAGAAGTGCTCTCGAAAGGGCTGCCCCAAGTGAGCATTGTGGGGGATTACAGCCAATATATTGACATTCCTACACAAGTGGCTGCGGGAGACGTCTTTGGATTCCCGGCTTACCTCACGGATTTTTTCGGCGGGGTTTCGGAAGCCACTGGCGTTGGCATTGATGCTCCTCCCTTCGACCCGGATGCCCTTTCCGAATTTCAATTTGGCCAGAGCCACACCGCCAACTATGGTGTACAAGCTTCGCAATTGATCTTCAGTGGTTCGTATTTCTTTGGATTGAAGGCTTCGCAATTTTTGGTGGAATCGCGTGAGCGCGGCCAGCAACGTACGGCCGATGAGGTCATGCAGCAGGTAGCAGAAGCGTATCATTTTGTGCTTGCTGCGCGTGAAGGTTTGGCGCTGGCCAATGAAGCACTGGCGTTGGTTAAAGGCACGCGCGATGAGGTAGCCGCGATGAATGAAGCGGGGTTTGCAGACGAGCTTGCGGTGAGCCAAATGGACTTGGCCATCAATGACCTTGAGGCCCAGGTGCTGGCTTCGCAGGGGCAAATCACCATGGCCCAGGGCTTGTTGCGCTTCCAGATGGGCATTGCTCCGGATGCGAAATTGACGCTGACAAATGGCATGGCCGACTTGATGGAGAACGGAAATGAGTTGGAATGGATGAGCCGTGATTTCAACCCGGAAGAAGTTCCAGGAATTCAAGAACAGGAACTTTTTTTGAATTTGGCAGAACTGGATGTGAAGAGCCAAATAGCAAAAGGTTGGCCGCAACTTTCAGCGTTTTACACCAATCAAAACAACGCTCAACGCGACGCCTTTGATTTCTTTCAAAAAGATAGGGCTTGGTATCCCGTTCAGTTGTGGGGCGTGAACTTTTCCATGCCTGTTTGGACGAGTTTTGGGGGACGCCAGGCAGTGGAGAAAAAGAAAATCAGCGAAGAGCGAGCTCGCGTTGGCCTGAATCAGATCACCCAAGCCGCAACCATGGAGTTTGACAATGCACAGGTGGGTTTTTCGAACGCGGTCGCTATGCTCAATAACGCGACCAACGGTGAACGATTGGCAGAAAAGATATACAACCAGTCAGAAATGCGCTACAAAGAAGGCATGGTTTCGAGTTTTGACATGAATGAGGCTCGAAACCAATTGCTCGAGGCCAAAATTCAAACACTCACGGCTTCATTGGAGTGGTTAGACGCCCGAGTCGCATTGCAAAAGGCCCTCTCCGCATTTGAGTGATTGCCCGCAAAAAATCAAGAAAGAACAGAACGATGAATAGCACTTATACCGCACGCATGAAAACAGCACTGGGCATTCCCACGGTGATTTTAATTTTGACTTTGGCCAGTTGCGGCTCCTCCGAAACAGGCTCCTCCGAAACGAGCACATCTGGGCAAGAGACGGCCGTTTCGGACCTCTTCAAGGTTGGCGTCACACGCATCACTCCGCAGGCATTCACCCATCGCTTTTCGGTTCAAGGCAATGTTGAAACTGACCGGAACGCTCTTTTGACGACGGAATTTGGTGGCGCCATCGAAGAGGTTTTGGTGCGCGAAGGCCAGCAGGTGACGGAGGGCGCTCCTCTGGTACGGGTCAATACCGATGTAATGGAGCGTTCAATGTCTGAATTGCAAACCCAGCTGGAACTTGCCCAAGCAGTATTCGATCGCCAAGACCGTTTGTGGGAGCAAAAAATTGGTTCGGAGATTGAGTTCTTGCAAGCCAAGGCGCAATTGGAAGCATTGAAGCGATCCCAGCAAACCTTGGAAGAACAAATGGAAATGGCATTGATGCGAGCGCCGTTTGCGGGAGTTGTGGATCGATGCCTGGCGAAAACAGGGGAATTTGCAATACCGGGAGCCCCGCTGTTGCGCATTGTCGACTTGAAGGACTTGTATGTTCGAGCAAGCGTGAGCGATCACTATGCGGGCAAAGTAACCCAAGGCATGCCGGCGGAAGTCATCGTCAGTGGTGTGGATTCCATTCGCACCAAGGTGGGGCGCGTTGGGCAATTCATCAACCCTTCCAATCGAACCCTTGAGATTTCGTTGCCGCTGCCCCAAGGCAGTAAGTTCTTACCCAACATGTACGCAAGTGTCTGGCTGCAGGACCTTGACTTGGATAGCGCGATGGTTTTGCCGAGTGCATTGGTCCAGCAGGACATCAATGGCGACGAGTTTGTTTTTGTGGCAGAAGGCCAAAGCGCCGTCCGTACCATCCGGAAAAAAATCATTGTATCGGGCATGGGATCTGGCGATAACCTGCTCATCACCTCTGGCCTTGCATTTGGCGACGACGTGGTTTCCCGCGGGGCCAATCGCACAGTGGAAGGACAAGAAGTAAACCTCATTACGGACTGATTCGATGCAGGACCAACCCCAAAACCAAAAGGCGCGTGAGTTCGGATTGAGCTCATGGAGCGTAAACAATGCCACCACGGTATTTGTGCTTGTCGCCATCATCATCATTTCAGGGCTGTACAGCTACCTGACCGTTCCGAAGGAGAGCTTTCCTGAGGTGGTGATTCCCGAAGTATTCATCGGAACTCCTTACCCTGGAAACAGCCCGTCCAACATCGAAAAACTGATCACGCGCCCGCTCGAAAAAGAAATCAATACGATTACGGGGGTGGACGAGATCACATCAACTTCCATTCAAGGCTACAGCGCTGTGGACGTAAAGTTTGAATTCGATGTGACTTCGGATGAGGCTTTGCGCAAAGTCAAAGACGCGGTGGACCGCGCAAAGGCTGACCCGGATTTTCCGGATGACCTGCCGGCGGATCCCGATGTTTTTGCCTTGAATTTCTCCGAGTTGCTTCCGGTGATGAATGTCAACCTGTCGGGCGATTTTAGCCTCGATGAACTCAAGCGTTATGCGGAGGTGTTGGAAGAGGAAATTGAAGAGCTCCCTGAGATTTCCAAAGTGGACATTCGAGGGGTCATGGACAAGGAAGTGGAAGTAGTAGTGGACTACCTGCGTGCCGAGGCGATGCAGGTGAGCTTCAATGACATTTCAGGGGCGATTGCACAGGAAAACATTACCATTTCAGGAGGGGACTTATTGGTCGACAACTTCCGCCGTTCCGTGCAAGTGGTTGGGGACTTTGATTCGACAGAAGACATTGAGAATGTCATCATCAAAAGCGAGAACAACTCGCCTGTTTACTTGCGGGATGTTGCTCGGGTGCACTTTGTTGAGCAAGAGAAAACCAGCTATGCACGCGAGTATTTGCAGCCGGTTGTTTCACTGGACATCATCAAGCGGGCGGGCGAAAACCTCATCGCAGCTTCCAATGGAATCAATGGCATCATTGATGATGCGAAGGCCGATTACTTGCCGGAGAATTTGAATGTATCCATCACCAATGACCAGTCGGATCAGACACGGACGCAAGTCGATGAATTGCAGAATTCAATCATTTTTGGGGTGTTGCTGGTGGTCGGGGTGTTGCTGTTTTTCCTCGGGTTGCGCAATGCGTTATTCGTGGGGGTGGCAATCCCACTCTCCATGTTCATGAGTTTTATGATCCTGAATGCATTGGGGATCACGTTCAACGTAATGGTTCTTTTCTCTCTTGTTTTGGCGTTGGGAATGCTGGTGGACAATGGGATTGTAGTGGTGGAGAACATCTACCGATTGATGGACGAAGGGAAATCGTCAATCCAAGCGGCGAAGCAAGGAGTGGGCGAGGTGGCTTGGCCCATCATTGCCTCAACCGCAACCACGCTGGCGGCATTTTTGCCCTTGGCCATCTGGCCCGGCCTCATCGGGGAATTCATGAAATACTTGCCGATCACATTGATGATTGTCTTGAGTTCGTCCTTGTTTGTTGCCTTGGTCATAAACCCTGTTCTGACGGCTGCTTTCATGCGGGTAGGTGAGAACGGTGTAAGCAAAAAACGCGCCCATCGGGTGACGCTTTCGCTGGTGATTTTTGGGGGGATATTTTTGGCGGTTGGCGCTACAGCATTCGGCAATATTTTGCTCATTGCTGGCTTATTGACCATCGCAAACGCGTATGTGCTGAATCCCGGAACACGCATGTTTCAAAACCGATTCTTGCCGCGTTTGGAGCAGGGATACGATCGCTTCCTTCGCTACGCCTTGGCCGGTCGACGCCCTTGGACGTTTTTCTTTGGAACGGCGGGCTTGATGGTCTTGGCGTTTGTTTTGCTCGGAGCCTTCCCACCCAAGGTGGAGTTCTTCCCAAGCAATGAACCGCAATACTTGAACATTTTCATCACCAAACCCATTGGAACGGACATTGAAGAAACCAATCGCGTCACCCGCGAGATTGAAGGAATGGTTTTGGAGGTGATGAATGAAGAAGGTTTTCAGCGGCCCAATCCGGAGACGGGTGAGATGGAGGCCTACATTGCCAATTCGATCATCGGCCAGGTGGGCAATGGAACGAGCGATCCGCAAGAAGGACCGTCGCTGGGCAATACGCCACACAAAGCTAGAATTGCGGTCAATTTCGTGAAATTCCAAGAACGAAGAGGGCAGTCAACGCGGGATGTGTTGCGCTTGGTACGGGAGCGGTTATCAGGTTATCCAGATGCCGAAATCATCGTTACCAAAAACTCTGACGGTCCCCCTCAAGGCCCCCCGATCAACATTGAAATCCGCGGGGACGATTACGACGATGTCTTGGCCACGGCCAATTCCATGCGCCAGTTTTTGCGTGAGCTGGATTTTGAGGGAGTGGAGGAACTGAAGATCGACGTCGACAAGCGGAAGCCGGAGCTGCCGATTACCATCGACCGTGAGAAGGCTCGTCGCTATGGACTATCCACGCAAAACATTGGCTACACCATCCGAACAGCCTTGTTTGGGCGCGAGGTAAGCACCTTTAAAGATGGTGAGGATGATTACCCGATCAACGTGCGGTTTGAGGAATCATCGCGCAACAATGTGGATGCCTTGATGAATCAAAAGGTGATTTTCCGGAGTGCCTCCGACGGTCAAATCAAAGAGGTGCCAATCTCCGCCGTCGCTACTGCGGAAAGAAGCACAACGTTCAGCAGTGTGAAGCGAAAGGATTTGGATCGATTGATCACCCTGAGTTCCAATGTTTTGGAAGGGGCGAATGCCAATGAGATTGTGTTGAAAATGCAAGCGTCATTGGAGGATTTCAACGCCCCTCGTGGGGTGCAATTTGCCTTCACCGGCCAGCAAGAAGAACAAGCCAAAGAGTTAGCGTTCCTGTCACAAGCCCTTTTGCTGGCCCTATTCTTGATTATTCTAATCATTGTGGCGCAGTTCAATTCCATCACCACACCATTCATCATTGGGTTCAGCGTATTCTTCAGCCTCATTGGTGTTTTGTTGGGCTTGGTCATATTTCAAATGGACTTTGTGATCATCATGACCATGATTGGTATCATTTCCCTAGCGGGCGTGGTGGTCAACAATGCGATTGTTTTGATTGATTACACGGACTTGATCCGCGAACGCAAGCGAAAGGAATTGGGAGAGGAAAATCACCTGCCTTTTTCGGAAGTGGTGGAATCCATTGTCCAAGGTGGTCGAACGAGGTTGCGGCCGGTTTTATTGACCGCGATTACGACGATTCTAGGCTTGTTGCCGTTGGCGATCGGATTGAACATTGATTTTGTTACGTTGGTGACCGAGTACGACCCACGGATTTACATCGGCGGTGACAACAACGTGTTTTGGAAGCCCATGAGTTGGGCCATTATCTACGGACTCACTTTCGCGACCTTCCTCACATTGATCATCGTTCCCGTGATGTACTGGTGGATCAATCGAATGCTCTACAAGTACCGATTGAAGGAGGCGGTTTAACCTCAATCTCCTCGTTGCTCCCGTTGCACGCGACTGGGAATGCGGGTGAGGATTTCGTACGGAATGGTTCCGGCTTCTGCGGCAAATTCTTCGATGCGGTGTTGGGTTCCAAAGACCTCCACCTCGTCGCCGGCTCGTGCGCTGGGAATGGCCGTTACATCGACCATAACCATGTCCATGCAGACTTTTCCAACGACCCGCGCTTGCTTCCCATGAAGCACCACCTTCCCTTGTCCGTTGGAGAGGTTTCGGGGAAAACCATCCGCATACCCCAAGGGCAATGTCGCGATGCGTCGGCTGTGATTCGCTGCGTCTTCCAAACCGTAACCAACGCCTTCTCCAGCCGGAATATCATGCAGCGATGAAATCACGGTGTGGAACCGAACGACGGGCTCCAACTCCAAGGATTCCGCGTGGGACGGCTCCACGCCAAACAACGCAATTCCAATCCGCACATAATCCCCGCTATGCTGCGGAAATCGGACAAGTCCTGCAGAATTGAGCAGGTGAGACTTGATGTTGGGTTGGACCTCACGAAGGGCGAACACGACCTTTTCAAACCGATTGATTTGCTTTTCCGTAGCGGCGTCCTGTTCGGGTCGGTCTGCGCTGGCCAGGTGGCTGAATACCGTTTTCACTTCCGCAGAAGGCCGGTTTATGATCTCCGCTAGGGTTGATAGGTCCGTGTCACCAAACCCTAGCCGATGCATGCCCGTGTCAATTTTGAGGTGAATGGGCCAGGCCTTTGTCGCGCCGCTTTGCTGCCACGCATCGCTGAACCCTTCAAATTGTTGGAGGCTGTGGATGCACGGCTCCAATCGGTACTGCAGGAGGGAGGCGAAAGTGGACGGTTCAGGGTTGAGGACCATGATGCGGGAGACAATGCCGTGTTGACGAAGCTCGACGCCCTCTTCGGTGCAGGCCACAGCCAGCAGGGTTACACCGTGGAATTTCAGCAGCCGGGCGATGGCCGGACCATTGGTTCCGTATCCGGAAGCTTTGATCACCGCAATCAGGTCCGTGGATGGATTTGCAAATTCCCGGACATATGTGCGGATGCGCCGAAGATTATGCCCGAGAGCAGGGAGATTCAGCTCCAAACGAACCGCATGACTTCGGTGCATAAGCGTTGGAATCAAACGTTCGAATTGTGCTGCCCTAGCGCCCTTGATGAGGGTGTTTTTTCCCTGAAAACTGAGCGGATTCGTTGCCAAAAGCTCCAACGCCTCCTCCACGGTGCGGAGTGTTTTTTCTGGGGCATCGCCGAGGCCGTCGAATGCAGGACCAATGAGCCATACCGGATCCATGCCATGGCTGCGGATGAACGAAACCAACTGCTCGGTCCCCTCGGCGTCCATGCCGGGGATTTCCCCAATAATGGCGGCGGGTTTGAATGGACCGGGCAGTCGGCCCAAGTCTTGAACGGCCAGTTGAAGGGCATCCCAGTCGTTGGTGTAGGCGTCTGAAATCAACCACGACCCATCGGCCTTTTGCAGCCGCTGCATGCGGTGGTCGAGGTCTTGGAAATGCAATAGGCTTTCACGAACGTGATCCTCACTCAATCCCCATTCCAAGGCGAACAGCGCCGCGGTCATCGCATTTCGGTAGCCAACTTCCCCTGAGAAAGGCAGTCGCCAGATCGATTCAATCCCATTCCAAGCAATGGATACACTGCGTCCGTGATCTTGCACGTGGCTCTTGACCCTCAGGGTGTTGTCCGGGGCTTCTCCCCAGGTTTTGACGGCAATGTTTTGGGCCGTTAGCAATTGCTTGGCCAAGTCAAGTTGACCCGGCATCACGACCCACTGGCAACCTTGGAATAGGCTTATTTTTTCCTGGGTGAGCGCCGCAACGTTTTCGAAGTTTTGCAAATGAGCGTTGCCAATGTGGGTCAGAATGCCGTGCGTTGGACGAATCACGTGCCAATGGCGTTGCATTTCTTCGGGCTCTGAAATCCCCGCTTCAATGAATGCGATGTCGTGGTCCGGCAATAGATCGCCCAGCGCCAGCGGCACGCCAATTTGACTATTGAAGCTTCGCGGATTTCCACAGGCATGGTGATCCTTGGCGAATAATTGCATCAACCATTCCTTGACCGTTGTTTTGCCGTTACTGCCTGTGATTCCGACGGTCGGAACGTCGCACACGGTTCGCCAGTGCCGAGCAAAATCTTGCCAGGCGTGCATTGGATTTGCTGCGACGAGCACATCGGAATCGGGCAACGACGGGAGGGGGGTTTCGGATTGGACCAAAAAATACCGCGCGCCCATGCCGTGGGCGGCTGCGAGGTAATCATGTCCATCGTGCCAGACACCGCGAATGGCGATGAAAAGGGTTTCGTGTGCTGCGGTTAATGGGAGTTGCCGGGAGTCTTGGGTCGCGCGCAAACGGGATTCGTGGTCCGCGTTCTTGCGTGTTTGAATCAAGTTGAATTGATCCTGCTGGGGCCGGTCGTTCAACCAGTTTTTCCAGTCCCTGACGGTCATTGGTCGTTGGCCTCGTTGCGTGCGGCTACAAAGGCCTGTCGGGTCAGCGGGATGTAGCGGTCTTTCTCTCCAATTTCCACGGTATTGGCGCCACCGGCAATGCGATGTGAAAAATGAGCGGGTCGGCCTGTTTCCATGCAAACCGCGTGAAGTTTGGTCACTTCCTCTGCCAAGCAAAGCAGTTCAGGCATGCACCCGAAGGGCTTGGCGGTGAAATCCAAATCGAGTCCTGCCGCAATGACACGGATGCCCTGATCCGCCAATTTCATGCAGATTTCAGGCAAACCGTCGTCGAAGAATTGAACTTCATCAATTGCGATGACGGTGATGGGCCTTTCTTGGCTTTTGAGGTAATTCAGAATTTCTTCGCTGTTGGCAACGGTGACGGACGGAAGCGCATTGGAATCATGGGAGGTGACCGCATCCTTGTTGTAGCGTGTATCTGTGGCAGGTTTGAAAATCACCGTAGGTTGGTGGGCAATTTGTGCGCGACGCACCCTGCGAAGCAGTTCTTCGGTTTTTCCCGAAAACATGGGACCGCAAATGATTTCAATGCGGCCTTCGCCGAGGCCGATGTGCTGCAAAGGGGAATGTTCTTCGTGTGGGACCATCATGATTGTGCTCGAAATTACTTCAGGCACTACTTTGCACCCTCATGAAGCGCATGCAATTTTTTCAAATGACGAATAATTCGATGAATTGGAGGTTGAATCCGGCAGTTTTTGCCTTGGTTTTGATCGCATTAATAGGATGCAGCCGCACGGCTGGTGAAGGGGGTACAACGACCATTCAGGGAAGTGTTGAGGTCGAAAAACGATTGGTCATCGTCAATCCGGCCTCTGCACAAGCGCCGCATCCCGCCGCAGACCAAGATGTTTTCATTATTTACGGTGACCGCATTGGGCCGGACGACCGGGTGCGAACCAATTACGATGGAGACTTTGCTTTTTATGGCATGCGCCCCGGGGATTACACGATTTATGTGTACAGCGAAGACACGCTCAATGCCGGCGGTCCCGATGTGCCGATCATTCAGCAGTTGACCATTGAGAAGGGGGACGATGAAGTTGATTTGGGGGTGATTCGGATATATGAGGAAATCTGATTGATGAACAGGTGCATTGTTTTTCTCGTTTTAGGTGCAGTGATCAGCACGGCGCAAGCACAATACACCGATATCGGGGGTTGGGCGGGCCTAACCGTGGAGCAAAAAGTCAAAAAGGATTGGAGCTGGTCATTGAAGTGGGAGAACCGATGGGCCATGGCGGGAACGTGGCACGACCGGGGATTTGTAAACGCCGGCGTCGCCTACAAGTTGAATAAGATGTGGAGCGCAGAGGCCCAATGGCGCTGGGTCGAGCGCCAGAGAGACGCAGGGTTTTATGAGTCAGTTCGACGCTTTGCCGTTCGACTCGATGGAAAGGCCAAAAGAGGCCCGGGCCAGTGGAAATGGCGCTTGATGACCACGAAGGCATGGAATCCAATGACGGGAATGGAGGGCAATGCAGTTTCGGGAGACTTGGTTCAGCGTTTCCGTTTGGGGTATGCATGGAGCCCAAGCAATTCGTGGTCATTGGTGCCGAGCTATGAAGTTTTCATGAAGGACATGGCGGGTGGTTCAGCAGAATTAAGCAGCCGTTTTCAATTGCAATTGAAACGTGAGATCAATAAGCAGTGGACGGTGGGAACGGCCTACGTCTGGTCCGATGAATGGCAATCAGCAGACCCATGGGATGAACACGTGATTCGACTGAATGTCACTTGGCGGCTGCCCGACGTTAAAGGAAAGGACCGAAAAGGAAAGGGCCGAAAGAAGACCATTCCTCCGGCGCGGGTTTATTCTTCGAATGGAAAGCGTTGGTCGCCTCAACGGCAATCGGTGGGGAGGTGCAACAGCGCCCAGATTTACCTGTCCGAAGTGCACGCCAAGGGCGACCCGGCAGATTACATAGAAGTGCGCAATGCGGCGCAGGAACCATGCGATTTGGAAGGGTGGGAGTTGACGGACAATCAGGAGCAGCCAGGACTGGTCTTTGGGACAATGATTTTGCCTTCGGGAGGTTGTTGGCTGGGTTATGAATCGGGCAAGGGATCGTTTTCTTTTGGAATTTCTGCAGAGTCGGAAATCATTTATTTGAAAATTCCATCGGGAGAGGTGCGCTCTTGGACGCTGCCGCTTGCAGAGAAAAAACGGTCTGTATCCTTTGATATGCTTGGGAATAATTGGTTTTCAGCACCTTCTCCGGGCAGTGCCAACCCCGACGACTCAAGCGACTAATCAGTTTTGTCCACAAGATGTCTTGGGTTGTAAACATCCGTTTGCTATCTTCGCACCCCCAATTTTGGGGAGAATTCGAACATTCAAAACATTGAGCTGTGGATACTTTGAGCTACAAAACCCGCTCCATCAATAAGGAGAACGCCGACAAGAAGTGGTTGGTCGTTGATGCTGAAGGCCAAACTTTGGGCCGATTGGCATCCGAAGTTGCTAAGCGATTGCGTGGAAAGCACAAGCCGAATTTTACACCCCATGCCGACTGTGGCGACTTCGTGATTGTGGTCAATGCAGAGAAGGTTGTTTTGACAGGAAAGAAGTGGGAGCAAAAGGAATACATCCGTTACACGGGTTATCCAGGTGGTCAGCGAAAGCGCACAGCCATTGAGCAATTGAAGCGAAAGCCTTTTGCCTTGGTCGAGGACGCGGTCCGCGGCATGCTGCCAAAGAATACACTCGGACGAGAAATTTTCCGCAACCTGCACGTATATGTAGGCCCGGATCACAAACATGATGCTCAACAGCCTGAGCAATTCACATTGAACGCTTGATTCAAGCTTGATCATTACATCGAATGGAAGTCATCAACACATCTGGCCGAAGAAAGACCGCAGTTGCGCGTTTGTACTTGAAGCCCGGAAAAGGAAACGTTACTGTGAACAAGCGGGACGTGGCGTCTTACTTCAGCACCTCCGTGTTGCAGTACAAAATTAATCAGCCGTTCATGCTGACCGAGACGATCGGTCAATACGACGTTCAAGTGAACGTTGATGGCGGTGGCATCACCGGACAAGCGGAAGCAGTCCGATTGGCGATTTCAAAAGCCTTGATCGAAATCAACCCAGACTGGAAGTCTGCGTTGAAGCAAGTAGGCCTCACCACTCGTGATCCACGAATGGTTGAGCGTAAGAAATTCGGTCAGAAGAAAGCACGTAAGAAGTCGCAGTTCTCTAAGCGTTAATCGAATCGATCAGAACATTATAATTTGTTTAGCATCCAAATTCTTTGGACTCGCGCATTCTGCGGCTACCAGAGAATTGCTTAAACCAGGAAAGTAAACATGGAAAACACAACCTTCGAGCAAATGCTCCAAGCCGGAGTTCACTTCGGCCACCTCAAGCGCAAGTGGAACCCGCACATGGCGCCGTACATCTTCACAGAGAAGAAAGGCATTCACATCATTGACTTGCACAAAACAGGCGTGAAGCTTGACGAGGCAGCAGCAGCAATGAAGCAAATCGCCAAGAGCGGAAAGAAAATCTTGTTCGTTGCAACGAAGAAGCAAGCCAAAGAAATTGTCGCGGAGCGCGTGAAGGCAGTAGGCATGCCCTATGTCACGGAACGTTGGTCGGGAGGTATGTTGACGAACTTTGCCACGATCCGAAAGGCGGTGCGCAAGATGTCGCAGATCGACAAAATGGAGCAGGACGGTACGCTGAACACCATGTCCAAGCGTGAGCGCTTGCAAGTCAGCCGTCAGCGTGCGAAATTGGAAAAGAACCTCGGTTCCATCTCTGATTTGAACCGCACCCCTTCTGCGATTTTCATTGTCGACGTTGTAAAGGAGAACATTGCGCTTGCTGAGGCACGCAAACTAGGCATCCCTGTATTTGCCATGGTGGACACCAACTCGGACCCACGTCCGGTTGATTTCCCCATTCCAGCCAATGACGACGCGAGTCGATCCATCGCTTTGGTATTGGATGTTTTGGTTCAAGCCGTAGCGGAAGGATTGCAAGACCGCAAAGCGGACAAAGATCAGGCAGACGCGCATGCAGCGGCTAAGAAAGCAACAGCAGAAGCGGCGAAAGAGGAAGCACCCGCTGAAGCACAGGCTGAAGTTCCTGCTGAAGCGCCGGCTGAAGCACCGGCTGAAGCTCCCGCGCTAGCAGAGGAAGCTCCAGCAGCAGAGGACAAGTCAGACGAAAAGAAGGCCTAACCCTTTTTGATTTAGAACCCGCGGCGGTTGGTAAGCCGTCGCAAATAACCATTTCATATGAGCATTACAGCTGCAGAAGTGAACAAGCTCCGTAAGCATACGGGAGCAGGCATGATGGATTGTAAGAAAGCCCTGACAGAAGCAGAAGGCGATTTTGACAAGGCCATTGAAATCCTTCGATTGAAGGGACAAAAGGTTGCTGCCAAGCGCGGTGATCGTGAAACAGGCGAAGGAGCGATTTTGGCGAGCACGAACGGTGCTGGCGATTTCGGTGCCTTGATTGGCTTGAACTGTGAAACGGATTTTGTTGCAAAGAATGAAGAGTTCGTTGCAGTGGCGCAGAGCATTTTGGACGTAGCCTTGAACGGTCAATTGACTTCCAAAGATGAGCTTTTGGCACAAACGTTCCCAGGTGAGAGCATTACCATTGCAGAGAAAATTACAGAGCAAATCGGTAAAATTGGTGAGAAGATTGAAATCGGATCTTTTGACACCCTCGCGGGCGCTCAAGTATCTGCTTACATCCACCCTGGAAACCGATTGGCAACGTTGGTTGCATTTGACGGCAATGTTGGCGATGGCGGACGTGATGTCGCGATGCAGGCAGCTGCGATGGCTCCCGTCGCTTTGGATGAGTCAACCATTCCTGCAGATCTCATTGAGAAGGAACGGGCAATTGGTAAGGAATTGGCGATTCAAGAAGGCAAGCCAGAAGAGATGGCCGCTAAGATTGCTGAAGGCCGCTTGAAGAAGTGGTTTAAGGAGGCGACACTGGTGAATCAAGCGTTCATCAAAGACGGAAAGATGAACATTGCACAATACGTTGACTCGTTGAGCAGCGGTGCGAAGGCCACGGGATTCTGCCGAGCAGCGCTCGACTGAACCACCGGAAATAAGATTGAAATTGCAGAGGGCGATCCAATTGGGTCGCCCTTTCTTTTTTCTGTACGCCACGTGAAGGAATATTGCGGATATTTGTACCCGCAATGAAGTACAAAAGAATCCTCCTAAAGCTCAGCGGCGAGGCCCTCATGGGTCAAAAGCAATTTGGCATTGACAATGAGCGCTTGAAGCAATACGCTGACGAAATCAAAACGATTGTGGATGCAGGGCTCGAAGTGGCCATTGTCATAGGCGGTGGCAACATTTTCCGAGGCGTTCAAGCGGAGGAAGGAGGAATGGAACGGACCCAAGGGGATTACATGGGCATGTTGGCGACGGTGATCAATTCCATGGCCTTGCAAAGTGCTTTGGAGAGCGCAGGGATGGACACCCGATTGCAATCAGCCATTGAGTTGAAGCAAATCGCGGAGCCCTTCATTCGGCGTCGAGCAGTGCGTCACTTGGAAAAAGGACGCGTGGTAATTTTCGGTGGTGGAACCGGCAACCCTTTTTTTACAACCGACTCCGCGGCTTCTTTGCGGGCAATTGAAATCGATGCGGATGTGATTTTGAAAGGAACGCGCGTCGATGGCATTTATAGCGCGGACCCGGAGAAGGACGCAAATGCGGTGAAATACGACACCATTACGTTCGATGAAGTGTATTCCAAAGGACTCAAAGTGATGGATTTGACAGCGATTACATTGTGCAACGAGAATAAGTTGCCCATCGTCGTATTCGACATGAACAAATCGGGCAACCTCAAACGCTTGATTTCAGGCGAAGATGTAGGTACTTTGGTAAACCATTAATGGCAAGGTCATGACAGAGGAAATTCAAATGGCGTTAGACATGGCGCGTGAAGCCATGGACAAGGGCATCAAGCACATGGAGTCGGAACTTCAGAAAATTCGCGCAGGCAAGGCACATCCCGCCATGTTGGACAGTGTGAAAGTAGAATATTACGGGTCCATGACACCGTTGAGTCAAGTTTCCAATGTGAATTCAGCGGATGCGCGCACCCTAACCGTTCAGGTCTGGGAAAAGGACATGCTTGATCCGGTGGCAACAGCCATTATCAATGCCAATTTGGGCCTCAATCCGATGAACAATGGCGAGTCCATCCTCATCAACATTCCCCCGCTCACGGAAGAGCGTCGGCGCGACTTGACCAAGCGGGCGCGTTCAGAGGGAGAGCACGCGCGGGTTTCGGTTCGCAATGCGCGCAAAGAAGCGAACGATTTCATCAAAGCGGCCAAATCCGATGGCCTCAGTGAAGATTTAGCGAAAGACGGAGAGAACGAGGTGCAAAAACTCACCGATCAATTCATCAAAAAAATTGATGAAGTCTTGTCTGCGAAAGAAGCAGACATCATGACTGTATAACGACGGTTTTCTGAATCGAGCGATTCAAGCCTTGAACTCCTGCGCAACTGCGCGCGCCTCAGAATCGGAGGCAATCAAAGCCTCCAAATCGGGTTTTTGCTGCCAAGAGACAGTAGCAAGTGCATGCTCGAGAATGTCGGTCATTCCCGTGAACGAAACCTCATCGGACAGAAAACGAGCCACAGCGATCTCGTTAGCGGCATTGAGAACCGCTGCCGCGTTGCCGCCTTTGTTGCCCGCATCGAAGGCCAACTGCAGATTCCGAAAGGCTTCCAAATCGGGCTGTTCAAACGTGAGTTGCGGATAATCCATGAAGCTGAATCGGTCAAATGCATTCGGCAAGCGGTGGGGGTAGCCCAAGGCATACTGGATGGGCAGTTTCATGTCCGGTAAGCCCAATTGAGCTTTGATTGAACCATCTTGAAATTGGACACAGCTGTGCACAATGCTTTGCGGATGAACGACCACATCGATTTGGTCCATGCGCAAATCGAACAGCCATTTGGCCTCAATAACCTCGAGTCCTTTGTTCATCATGGACGCGCTGTCGATGGTAATTTTGGCTCCCATGTCCCAATTGGGATGCTTCAAGGCTTGTGCTTTGGTCACGGCTTCCAACTGAGAGCGGTTCATTCCGCGAAACGGTCCACCGGAAGCAGTGAGAATGATTTTCTCAATCGGGTTCAGTACTTCGCCCGCCAAACATTGATAGATCGCGCTGTGCTCTGAATCCACAGGGTGAATATCTACACCAGCCTGAAGAGCGGCCGCCATCACCAATTCGCCTGCCACAACGAGTGTCTCTTTGTTGGCAAGTGCAATGTCTTTGCCGGCTCGGATGGCGCGCAAGGTGGGCCGCAATCCAGCAGCTCCAACCAGCGCCGTCAGCACCATATTCACCCCTTCCATTTCCACCACTTGTTCCAGGGCCTCTGGGCCAGCATAAACTTTGATGCCTTCGTCGAACAATGTGGCATTGACCTCTTGGAATAATTCTCGTTGACCAATGACAACGGCATTGGGGCGAAACTCAAGGGCTTGCGCAATGAGCAGGTCGGCGTTGCGGTGCGCCGAAAGCACTTCGACATGCAGCCGATCTTCTTGTTCACGGATCACGTCGAGCGCCTGGGTTCCGATGGAACCGGTGCTTCCTAAAATCGCGATGCCACGGGTTGTGTCAGAATCGCTCACAAGAAACCGAGTTCGAGTTTTGCTTCTTCACTCATCATGTCTTGCGTCCAGGGCGGTTCGAAAACAATATTGACTTTCGCTCCGGTAGCCCCTTCGATTTTCCCGACCTTTTCCTCGACATCTGCCGGTAAACTTTCCGCAACGGGACAGTTGGGGGAGGTCAGGGTCATTTCGATATGAACGAAGCCGTCTTCGGTGATTTTCACTTCATAGATGAGACCTAGCTCATAAATGTCGACCGGAATTTCCGGGTCAAAGATGGACTTGAGGACCTCAATGACGGTGGATTGTTGAAAGGGTGCGGGCATGGTAATGATCCTTAATTCGCAGGGTTAAACCAACCCTCGACTTCTTCTTTAGAAAGGGCAGGTAAGTCCAATTTGTTCTTTTTTCGAAAGCCATTGAGCTTCTCTCGTAATCCAGCGGGCTTGACGCCTTCCATTGCAGCAGGGGATTCGTAGCCCGCAGCAATCACATGTTCCACCCATGAAGGTGAAATTCCCATGGCTTCAAGCCCTGCCATGTCGGGACCGGATTCAAATACCTCTGGCCGCATTTGTGGGAATAACAGCACCTCTTGAATCGAAGTTTGATCCGTGAGCATCATGACCAGTCGGTCAATCCCGATTCCGATTCCGCTGGTGGGAGGCATTCCATACTCCAAAGCCCGCAAGAAATCCTGGTCGATGAACATCGCCTCATCATCCCCGCGTTCGCTCAAGGCCAACTGATCTTCAAAGCGCTGGCGTTGGTCGTCCGGATCGTTGAGCTCGCTGTATGCGTTGGCTACTTCCGTGCCATTGATCATCAATTCAAAACGCTCCGTGTAAGCGGGGTTGTCGCGATGCACCTTGGTCAACGGAGACATCTCAACGGGGTAATCCATGATGAAGGTTGGCTGCACAAAGTGATGTTCGCACTTCTCACCGAAGAGTTCGTCGATCAGTTTTCCCTTGCCCATAGAAGCGTCTGTTTCCAGGCCGACACTTTCGCAAGCCGCACGAAGCTGTTCTTCGTTCTTTCCATCGATGTCAATCCCGGTGTGTTTCCGGATGGCATCGCGCATACTGATGCGTTGGTAAGGAGGCGCGAAATCGATGTCAACGCCGTTCAAATTGGCTTTGGCACCCCCGTGAACGGCCTGGCAAATGTTCGCCAGAAGCTGCTCGGTGGTTTCCATCATCCAGTGGTAATCTTTGTAGGCAACGTAGAGTTCCAGAACCGTGAATTCCGGGTTGTGGGTGCGGTCCATTCCTTCGTTGCGGAAGTTCCGAGAGAATTCAAACACACCTTCGAATCCTCCGACGATCAAGCGCTTCAGATAGAGCTCATTGGCAATGCGCAAATAAAGCGTGCTGTCCAATGCGTTGTGGTGGGTGATGAATGGCCGGGCGGCGGCCCCTCCAGGAATGGTTTGCAGCACGGGCGTATCCACCTCCAACCACCCTTGCTGGTCGAATGATTCGCGGATGGTGCGGATGATTTGCGAACGGGCTTCGAAGGTTTTTTTCACGGCTGGATTCACCACTAAGTCGACGTACCGCATGCGGTACCGCAATTCGGGATCAGTGAAGGCGTCGTGTACTTTTCCATCTTCGTCCACTTTGACGGAGGGCAGTGGTTTGAGTGATTTTGACAGCACGGTGAGCGACTTCACTTTCACGCTTTGCTCACCGGTTTTGGTCGTAAAAGTGGTGCCTTGGACACCGATGAAATCACCGCGGTCAAGGAGCTTCTTGAAGACGTCGTTGTACATGGACTTGTCTTCTCCCGGGCACATCTCATCCCGGTTGAGGTAAAGCTGTGCAGTGCCCGCGCTGTCTTGCAGCACCGCAAAAGAGGCCTTTCCCATGATCCGGCGGTTCATCAGACGCCCCGCTAACGTCACCTCCATGCCATCTTCAAAGGATTCAGCCAAGGCATTGGATCTGTGGGTTGCCACAAACTCTGCTGCGGGATAAGGCTCAATGCCCATCTTCCGCAGGGTGGCGAGTGAATCGCGACGCACTCGTTCTTGTTCCGATCGTTGCATGCCCCAAAGTTACATCGCGAAAACCGCATCGCGACGCTTGTTTTGGCTCAGACCCTTAGCTTTGCGCTGATTCACAAAAAGCAATTTCGAATGCGTACAATCTTGTCCTGTGTTTTGTCTTTGGGCCTGTTTAGCAGCTCCGTTACTTGGGCCAACCGGTCCCTTGATTCCGAAGCCGACTCGAGCCAGACGACAGTCTCTTTGTCAGAGGCGGCTGTTTTGGGGGTTGGTTTCAATGCATTGCCCTTGTTGGCGTCACCCAAATCCGCGACAGTAATGATGCCGTCTGAATGGCGGGGAGTAACTTCCATCAGTGAAGCGTTGGAATTTGTTCCGGGAATCGATGTCCGAACCCGAGGCGCATGGGGGGTTCAAACCGACATGAGCATTCGTGGAGGTTCGTACGAGCAGACAGCGCTACGCATTGACGGTGTTCGATGGTCCGCACCGCATACGGGACATCACCTCATGAACATCCCCATCGATCCCGAAGACTTGGGACACGTGGAAGTGGTACGCTCGGGGTCTGGTCCATGGGCGGGCATTGGCGCATTCGCAGGGGGAATTTTGCTCGAGACCCGGGTGGAAGAGAAACCAACGACCGCGAGCCTCACGGCAGAACTAGGAAGTTTCAATTGGACCCGTCTTCGAGCGAATGCGCAAGCCAGCACGGGAAAGATCCGGCACAGTTTGAGTTTGTCGCAGGCGAAAACAGACGGATACATCCCCAATTCTGACATGGAAATCAATCGGTTGTTCTGGGGCGCGCGTTTTCGCAGCGGTGCGAGCAAATGGAAGTCGCTGCTCGCTGCAGAATCCAAATCCTTTGGGGCGCAAAACTTTTACTCTTCGACGTATCCGAATCAACATGAGGAAACAATCGCTGCGGTTGCACAATTGGTCTGGTCGCGGCAGCAAGGCAACTGGAATGCTTCGGCTGCCGGCCACCTTCGTGCGCACAGCGATCGGTTTGAATTGTACCGTGAGGAGGCGGATTGGTATTCATTGACCGAGGATGGATTCTTTGTGGCACCTTCTCTTTTTGCTGTACCGGATACGGCAGCGGCGTGGTACCAAGGGGCGAATTTGCACCGTTCCATGGTCGGTGCCGTGAACGGTCAGCTCAGTTGGCTGGGCGATGCCATGATGTGGACGGCGGCCTTCGATGCGCGGACCGAATCCATTCGAAGCAACCGCCTTGGGCTGGCTGTTCAGGATGATACAGAATATGGTTATGGAGACGACCGACTGAATGTCGATGCCTATGTTTCAGGCAAGTATTTTGGCTTGGCAGATCGCCTGGCAGTGACAGCAACGATGGCCGTCAACGAAAACAGCCGTTTTGGCAATTCTCTTCTGCCTGCTGTGAACGCGCGAATGGCATTTGGAACAGGCAATCAAATTGTGGTCTTTGGTTCAGCCGGTCGCTCCGTACGGCATCCTTCTTTCACGGATTTGTATTACACCCTGGGTGGCGCCGTGGGAAGCGAAGATTTGAAATCTGAATATGCCGACCAAGGGGAGGTTGGCGCTCGTTGGAATATCTCATCGTCTCAATCAACCCATCAATTTTCCATTGAGACGACTCGTTTCATTCGGCAAGGGCGCAACCTGATTGATTGGGTGCAATTTGACGGGAGCGATCTCTATGAAGCGACGAACGTTGCAGAGGTTGATTTTTTCGGAGGCGATCTTTCCATGCTTTATCAGCGCGCTGACGCACCGAAGCAACTGCACCTGCGATCTCTGCGCCTGGGAGCCGCTTGGCTGGAAGCGAACCGCGTGGCCTCTGGATTCACATCGAACTATGTATTTGATTACATGCGGAACAAGTATGATCTCATGGTGAATTTCGGAACCGCTGGCCCGTTGGATTTCTCAGTAAGAGGAAGCGCTCAAAACCGCAATGTACAGTCCGCGATTTCGGAGGATCTGTTCACGCATTTGTGGGGTGCTGATATCAACTTTCAAGGGAACGACGGTGCATCACTGCGCTGGAGGGGGAGCGTCCGATTGGACAACATCTTTGACGTGCAGTTCGCGGACCGGGGTCAAGTGCTGCAGCCGGGGCGCATGGTGCGATTTGGCCTTACCTTTGAGTGGGTGAATTGACCCTGAATTTTACAAAAGACATTGCGAAATGGAACAGATGAGAGCATTGATTACGGGTTTTCCGGATCAAATGAAAGAGGCGTGGCACATTGCCGAACAAACCCCACTGGATTGGAACGGGTGGACACCTTCGAGCGCATTGATTTTAGGCATGGGCGGAAGTGGCATTAGCGGCGCTATCGCGTCGAAGATGCTCGCCGGATCGAGTTCGGCATTCATCCAAGCGAATTCCGATTACACCATCCCGGCGTGGGTCGGAAAGGAAACCCTCGTGTTGGTCTGCAGTTATTCCGGAAATACGGAAGAAACCCTCATGGCGCTTGATGCGGCCATGGCGAAAAACGCGCGCATTGCGGCCATCACGTCCGGGGGAGAATTGGGGAAGCGATGCGATGCAAACGGCTGGCCATCGGTGCGCTTTCCAGGGGGACAACCACCCCGGTCGCAGTTTGGATACGCCTTCACCTCGGTTATGCACGTATTGCACTCCGTAGGGCTGGTTCCCAGCGAGATGCATGCTGCGTTTGGCGATGTCGCTGCGCACTTATCGGCCATCCAGGAAAATACGATTGAACGCGCCACGGCGCTTTTGGATTTGGTAGAAGGACGACGCATCATGTTGTATTCTGATGCCGCACAGGAAGGATTGATCATCCGGTGGCGGCAGCAATTGAACGAAAACAGCAAGACCCTTTGCAACCACCACGTTTTTCCTGAAATGAATCACAATGAGCTTGTGGGCTGGGAAAGCGGTGGCGAAAAGGAAGTGGCTTTGATCATTCAAACCCCGGAGGATCATCCTCGAACGCGTGTCCGAATGGACGTGTGCATGGAGATTTTCCGCGACCAAGGAGCGGATGTGGTCGTCGTGGAAGGAGATGGATCGAACGAAATCCTGCGCTTTTTTGACTTGGTCCATTTGGGCGATTGGCTCAGCCTGCTTTTGGCGGAGCGGCTCGGTTGGGATCCCGTGGACATTAAGAACATTGACCACCTGAAGGATGAGCTGTCCAAGGTGAACTGATCGTTGCATGAAGCCACGCGTTCATTTTCAATCATTGGGCCGGGTTTCTTATGCCCCCGTATGGAAGCAACAGGAAGACTTGATGCACGCGATTGTGCAACGAAAGATTGCACGCAAAAAAGCGGGAATGGGAGAACGAGACGCTTCGGAGGATCCCGAATTGGACTTGCCCGATAACCACCTGATTTTCGTGGAACACCCGCACGTTTTAACCTTGGGTAAATCGGGCGACCCCGGCAATGTGGTCGTTTCTCAAGAGCGTTTGGAAGCCCTCGGAGTTGAGTACTTCCCAATCAATCGGGGCGGAGACATTACCTACCACGGGCCGGGCCAATTGGTCGGGTATCCCATTTTGGATTTGGACCAATTCTACACAGACATTGGAAAGTACATGCGCATGTTGGAGGAAGCCATCATTCGAACCTGTGCGGACTACGGACTTGAAGCGAGTCGCATCGAAGGCCTGACAGGGGTTTGGGTAGATGCGGGCCAAGGTTTGAAAGCGCGTAAAATTGCCGCTCTTGGTGTCAAGTGTTCACGTTGGGTTACGATGCATGGATTTGCCTTCAATCTGAATACAGATTTGGACTTTTTCAACCTCATCGTTCCCTGTGGGATCAATGATCGGGGCGTCACTTCCTTGGCCAAAGAATCGGGACGCGCAATCGATGAAGCTGAGGCAGCGAATCGGCTGAAAACCCACCTCACCGATTTGTTTGATTGGAATTTGATTTTCGCGGACCAAAACCGTTGAAATTGTCTGAACTTCGTGCCAAATTCAGGACATGAAAACAGCACGGGTTCTTCTCATTTCAAGTTTCACCTTGGTGGCGTTGAGTTATATATCGGGCCACGGCTATATCTGGGGGGGACTTGCCGAAACATATTTTCGAGGCTGGAAGAATTCGAACATTGACGACATTGAATTTCGAGATTTGCGGACCATTTCTGCTGCGAATAACGCATCTCCCTGGCTGGCAAAAAACGAGGGAGACCTTGCTTTTACCGAAGAAGAACTGGCTTGGCATGAGGAGTACTTGTCCGCTAGTTTTTTGGTCTTGCAGGGCGACACCTTGCTTTTTGAGCGTTACTGGCAGGGCCACGACCACACTACAGTAACCAACTCTTTTTCCGCGTGCAAATCCATCGTTGCGTTGGCGATTGGCTTAGCGGTGACCGATGGTAAAGTGCGGGTGCAAGATGAATTGGCAGCTTACTTGCCTCGTTTTGCTGGCGATGGGGGGAAAGGATTAACCGTGCAAGAGGCGTTGCAAATGCGATCGCACATCCCATTTGGAGAGGATTATGCCAATCCCTTCGGGTTCATGGCCAAGGCCTATTACCGCGAAGGCATTCAAGAATTGCTGGAACCTTATCGGGTGCCGGAGTTGCCAGGAGCTAAGTGGAAATACGAGGGAGGGAATACGATGCTGCTGGGCGAATTGATGGCAGGCCTGAATCAGGGCTCATTGAGCGATTGGGTTGAACAGAGGCTGTGGGGTCCGATGGGTGCTCAGCACGACGCTTTCTGGGGCTTGGACGCACCGGATGAAGAAGGCGGAATTGAACGCTGTTTTGCCGCGTATTACGCTACATCACGCGATTTTGCGCGGTTCGGAAAGCTGATCAACCACGAAGGAAGTTGGAATGGCAACCAGCTGATTGACTCGACATACATGGCGGAGATGGTAACGCCAATCGCGGCCATGACGGACGAATGCGACGCATCCCATTATGGGTATCAAATTTGGTTAGGAGAAACGGAGGCCGGGGAGCCATTCAGCTGCATGGAGGGACTGCGGGGTCAAATGGTTATTGCCGTGCCGGCATATGACTTGGTTGTCGTGCGAACAGGCTACAAGAAAGACGAACGAAAGACGAGTGCACTTCCCTCTGACATTGAGCGGGTTTTGGACATGGGCCTTCGTTTGCTGGGAGAGTGATCGTTATGAATCAGCTGTAAATTCGCAATGGCCATGCGTAAACCTGACCATTCAGCATCCTGCTTTGCATGTTTCATTTGTAGCGAAAACTCATTCAGATGAATCAGAATAGCCAACCGATCCGATGCCTTGTTGTCGATGATGAAATGCCCGCTCGCCAGGCCATTTGCCGACAAATTGAGAAGTACTGTCCCCATTTTCAAATTGTTCAAACAGCGAGCAGCGCGGCTGAGGCGTACCAATTGATCCGAGATTTGGCCCCTGAAGTGGTGTTCTTGGATATCCAGATGCCCCATGAGTCGGGATTGGAACTGCTGGACCGTTTCAAGGATCGGTCGTTTTACGTTGTTTTCTGCACTACTTACCATGAATACGCTGTGGAGGCGCTGCGAAAGCGCGCATTTGATTATCTACTCAAGCCTGTTGACGGGAAGGATTTGATTGCATGCGCGAAGCAAATTACCCACAAATTGCGCGTGCAACCGGAAGATGAGACGCCACAGCCGGGCGGGCGACGGGTGGAATTGATTACCTCCGGACAGCGCCATTTTGTGCGCCATGCGGACATTCTCTATGTGGAGGCATCCGGGAGTTATTCAACCCTTTACCTGGAAACAGGCAAGCGCATCACCGTGTCGAAGAACTTAAAACGGATTGCAGAAATGCTCCAAGACCCACTTTTTAAGCGGGTTCACAATTCATTTTTGGTTCGCCTTGCTTCTGTTCAGACGTTCAATCACCGCAGGGGTGTGTTGCAGCTACCGAACGGTAAGGAGGTGCCTGTGGCGGTTCGAAAACGGGAGGAAGTGCGCCAAGAATTGATCCAATTGATGGTGAATGAAGCACCTGAATCAGAGATGAATCTTGCAGCGGAAGACCAAGGGCCGTTTGAAAAGCCGTAACGCTGCCGGAGAGGGCTATCTTTGTCCCACATGAAACGGCGTGACATCAGGCAATTGAGCCAAGAGGAATTAAAGGATGCGGTGGTGGCAATGGGAGAAAAACCCTTTCGTTCCAAGCAATTAGCGGAGTGGATTTGGACGAAGTCTGCCGGATCCTTTGAGGAAATGAGCAATTTGTCCAAAGGTTTTCGGGCCAAATTGGAAGGGGAGTTCGAATTGAATCGCATCGACCTCTCAGACCAGCAGATCAGCCGGGACGGCACCATCAAATGTGCGTTTGACGTACGAGCGGGCCAAGTAGTGGAGGGAGTGCTCATCCCCACATCGAAACGAATGACCGCTTGCATTTCCTCCCAAGTTGGATGCAGTCTTGCGTGCAAATTCTGTGCAACCGGAAAACTGAAGTTGTTGAAGAACCTCAGCGCTGCTGAGATTTATGACCAAGTCGAGATGATTCGGGGGCTAGCCGATCGGCACTATGACAAGAACCTCAGCAACATCGTTTACATGGGAATGGGGGAGCCGCTATTGAATTACAGTGCGGTGTTGGAGTCGATTGATCGCATTTGCGGCGAACCGGGATTGGGCATGTCGCCAAAGCGCATTACGGTGAGCACGGCGGGAATCGCCAAGGCAATCAAAAGATTAGGTGACGATGATGTGCGGTTTAATCTGGCGCTTTCACTGCATGCAGCCAATGACGATAAACGCAATCGCATCATGGCCATCAATGAATCCAATAATTTGGAGGCACTTGCGGAAGCGTTGAAGTATTTCTACGAGCGGACAGGGACCCGAGTGACCTACGAATACATCATTTTCAAGGATTTCAACGACGACTTGGAGGATGCCCGTGAATTGGCGGCATTTTGCGAGCACGTCCCCTGCAAGGTGAACGTAATCGAGTACAACCCCATTGATGACGGCGAGTTTGAAATGGCCAGTACCGAACGCGTCGATGCGTTTGTGGAGCTGTTGGAATCGCAGAACATCATCGTAAATGTTCGTCGGTCCCGCGGAAAAGATATTGACGCAGCGTGCGGTCAATTGGCCAACAAGAATGCCGCCGCTGATCCGCAGCCCAAAGAAGGGTCAGTCGAGCTTTAAGACCGCTAAGAAAGCGGATTGGGGAACTTCGATGTTGCCCACTTGGCGCATGCGCTTCTTTCCTTTCTTCTGCTTTTCGAGCAACTTACGTTTCCGGGTGATGTCTCCCCCGTAGCACTTCGCAGTCACATCCTTCCGAACGGGCTTGATGGTCTCTCGGGCAATGATCTTCGCACCGATTGCGGCTTGCAGAGCAATCATGAATTGCTGCCTTGGAATGAGCTCTTTGAGCTTTAGGCAAATTCGCTTGCCCAAGTCAAATGCATTGTCTTTGTGAATCAAAGCGCTCAGCGCATCGACGGGGTCGCCGTTGAGCATGATGTCCAATTTAACCAATTTGGACTCTTTGTATTCATCCGGGAAGTAGTCAAAAGACGCGTATCCACGGGAAACCGATTTCAGCTTGTCGTAGAAGTCAAAAACGATTTCCCCCAAGGGCATTTCGAAAGACAGTTCCACGCGGTCCGAAGTCAGGTACACTTGGTTCGTGAGAACGCCGCGTTTTTCGATGCAGAGATTCATCACCTGTCCGATGTATTCACTCTTGGTAATCACCTGGGCCTTGATGAACGGTTCTTCCACGTGCAACAAATGATTGGGCTCGGGCAAGTCGGAGGGATTGTTCACGATGAGCATCTCATCCATCTTGGTATAGGCGTGGTAGCTCACGTTGGGAACGGTGGTGATGACCGTCATGTTGAACTCTCGTTCAAGCCGTTCTTGGATGATTTCCATGTGCAGCATGCCCAGGAATCCGCAACGAAATCCGAAACCAAGTGCAGCGGAAGATTCCGGTTCGAACACCAACGAAGCGTCATTTAACTGAAGCTTTTCCATGCTCGCCCGCAATTCTTCATAGTCTTCCGTATCTACAGGATAAATTCCAGCGAATACCATCGGTTTCACATCTTCAAAACCTCGAACACTTTCTTTGCAGGGGGAAGATTCGAGTGTGATGGTGTCTCCAACTTTGACTTCTTGCGCGTCTTTGATTCCGGAAATAATGTACCCGACGTTTCCAGCGGAGAGTTCTTTTTTGGGAGAAAGATCCATCCCTAACGTTCCAATCTCATCCGCTTCATAGACTTGATTGGTGGCGAAGAATTTCACGCGATCGCCCTTTTTCAGACGGCCGTTAAAAATTCGGTAGTACGCGATAATGCCTCGAAACGAATTGTAAACGCTGTCGAAAATCATGGCTTGAAGCGGCGCTTCGACGTCCCCTTTTGGTGAAGGGACTCGTTCCACAATGGCTTCGAGGATGTCCTCGACGCCGAGGCCACTTTTTCCACTGGCAGGAATGATGTCATCAATGGAACAACCGATGAGGTCTACAATTTGGTCGCTAACCACCTCCGGATCAGCGGAGTCGAGGTCCATTTTGTTCAAGATTGGAATGATTTCCAAGTCGTGTTCCAATGCGAGGTACAAATTGGAGATGGTTTGTGCTTCAATTCCTTGGGTGGCATCTACAATGAGCAAGGCGCCTTCACAGGCGGCAATGGAACGTGAAACTTCATAACTGAAGTCCACGTGGCCAGGTGTATCAATCAGGTTAAACACATACTCTTCCCCGCTGTTGGCGGTGTAAGCCATCTGAATCGCATGGCTCTTGATGGTAATGCCCCGCTCGCGCTCGAGGTCCATGTCGTCGAGTGCTTGGTCCTGCATCTGCCGTTCGCTGATGGTTCCAGTAGTCTGCAAAAGACGATCTGCGAGGGTGCTTTTGCCATGGTCGATGTGGGCAATGATGCAAAAATTACGGATGTGTTTCATCAATGGTTCGTGTACTGCAAAATTACACCTCAAGCGCTTCGTTTGGTTGGATGTTCCGTTGCTTATTTTATGCGGCGGTAGTATGTACTATATTTACAAACTTCCTGAGCGCGAATTTGTTGAAAACGCAACGCTTTTAGCATTTTTGTTGTTCTGATTACGAAAACCTGTTTACATGAAGCAATTCTGTTTTGCACTCACCGCTTGCTTGCTTTCTTTGACCACTTTAGGCCAGAATTTGGTCGCGGATGGAGTGGATTATTCCATGGGCGTTGAGGTATATGAGCAACCGTCAATGACCACGGTTGAGGATATTCTTGAGCGTTATGGTTCCTTCAAAGGCGCGGTCTTGAACATGACGCGTGATGAGCACATTGTGATGCGCGCCTCTGACAGCTGGGACAAGGAAAAGGCGCGTCAGATTTTGAAGGAAAGGAAGGATCAATGGAAAATGGATCATGCCGACGAAATTGAAGATCGCAAGCAAGCTCGGATGCAGCAAACAGGAGGGTGTGACTGCTGGATTGAGCCCGATGCTTCGTATACTCAAATTACGGTAGACGATATGTACTACACCGCCGGTGCTGGCGAGTATGTCGACTTTTCGACACCTCCGATTCAAATTAACTTTGACTTTGAATTGTACGGCATCGTGTATGATAGTTTCTACCTGAACTCGAAAGGATCGGTTTCCTTCGGTGGCTACACGATTGACTGGACGCCAGAGGAATTCCCCGTCACAACCGATGAGGTGGCGCAGATCGCAGGCTTTTGGGCAGATTCTGACTATACCACTTCGGGTGAGATTTATTACAAAGTCACCCAGGATGAGGTGTACATCAATTTTGTAGATGTAGGCTATTATGCGGACAACACGGATTTGCTCAACTCGTACCAAATCGTCATTACAAGCGATAACTCTGTTGCATTGCCCGATGGTGCCAACACGCAGATGTGTTACCTCGATATGAATTGGGCGCATGGTGATGTTGGAGGTTCAGGAGGGTGTTGCGGTGACAGTCCTGCCACGGTGGGAATGGATGCAGCGCCGGATTTCGGACCGTATCTACAGTTTGGTCGATTCAACACACTCGATGACACCTACAACGGTCCTCAAGGCACCGGCGATGGAAACGACGACGGCGTGAACTGGTTGGATTACCGCATCTTCAACATGGATGCTTCGGAGGACAGCGAAAATATCAATCCGTTTCCAACCGGTAGTTTGGGATGTGACACGCTCTACATGTGTCTGGGGAATACCTACGACATCAACATGAGCTTTTTAGGCCCAGAACCCAACCAAACCATCACGGTTGAAACCAATGACCTCGTGGGATGGGAGTATGAATTGACCGACGGCGAAACGGCGAATATTACCGGACTCTTCACCGCGCTTCCTGAAAATGTGGGACTCAATGAAATTACGATTACAGCAACCGATGATGGAACGCCTACCGGTGTCACCGGACTAACAGTTGTGATCGAGGTCCTCAATATCGAACTGCCAGAGCTGACTTTGGAGGGCAATACAGCCATTTGTGCCGGTGGAGAAGTTGAAATTACGGCTTCGGGGGCATTCGATGAGATCATTTGGTCCAACGGAACCGTCGGCACTACCAACACTTACACGTTCGGAGGTACGTTTTTTGTAACGGGCTATTTGGATCAATGCACGGTTGAGGAAGTTTTCTACGTGGACCAGAGTCCTTATTTCTTGCCGTTCGTTGAGGTGGATCCTCCTGCGGTTTGCCCAGGACAAACAACCGTTGCCGTTGTGGATTCACTCGAGCAGTTGGGCTATGATACTTATGAATGGGAAGGCGATTGGAACGGTCTTGGAGGGGAAGTAGTGAGCACGGTCGGTGATGCCGGCGCAGAGTTGACCGCCGGGGTTTACCGGTTACTGGTCACAGACGAGGATGGATGCCAAGGTCAACGCGTATTCATTATCGAGACGATTGGGTCATACATTCCTGAGGTAACGGTGGAGCCATTTTGCGATGGCATTCCAGATGCAGTTTCTTTTGAAGGGGGATATTCCAGTCCCGAGGAAGGAACATTATATGTTTACATGAGCTCCAACGAGGATTCTGGTTGGGGCGGAAGCTACCTGGAAGTTGTCATCAACGGAACGGAAAGCTACATCTTGACGTCATCTACTGGATTTACTCAGTTTGATTTCGACATCGCTGCAGGGGATAATATCGAACTGAATTTTTACGAAGACGCGAGCATTGATTCGGATGTTCTTTCGGTTACGGTATACAATTGTGGATATGAGAACGGCATAGAATTGAACGACCTTGCCCCAGGAACCATTCTTTCCGTCGAAGCGGATTGCGAGGCATCTCCAGCCATCGGAACTTGGAATTGTCTCGCAGGCCCTGAGCCGTGGTCTTTTTCCAGCCCCTTGGAATACGACTCAGACTTCTATCCGACAGGCTATGGTTTGTACGAGATCTGTTTTACGGAAGAGGCATGCGAACAGGATTATTGTTATGACGTTGAAATCACAGAAGAGCCGTCAGTGACATTGACGACGGCCAATGATGTGCTTTGCAACGGAGAAGCGACCACTGTTTTTGCCGACGTAGTTGATATTGGAGGCACTGCCGATCTGAATTGGTCAGCACCAGGCGATGATGATGTCTTTGAAAATGAGTTTTCGTTTTCAAACACAACAACATACAACGCCTCGGTAGTGGTGACCAACGGGTGTGGAACCGCATCCGCCTCTTTGCCGCTATACTCTCAGTATACGCCAGAACCCGAATTGGAGGATGAGAGTTTGTGCGACGGTGGCGAAGTCTACTTGGATCCAACAAGCCCTGACACGCCTGATCTCGAGTTTGAATGGTACATCGATGGGGATTTGATTCCCGGCGAAATTGCGGAGGAATACACCGCAGTTTCCACAGGTGAATTTTGCGTGGAGGTGACCAATCAATGCGGACAGGGCGAGGCGTGTGCCTTGATTACCATTGTGGGTGAAATTCCACCACCATTGGAAAGCATGACGGTTGATTGCATTGGTGATGGCACGGCTGCAGTGGTTCCGGATTTGCCGGAAGGCTACACCGTCGAATGGCCTGACGGATCTACCGAAACCAACTGGGAGGTGCTCGATGGAAGCGTTTACGACGGGACGGAGATTTGCTTGGACTACACGGACCCTTATGGATGTGAAACCAATACGGTTTGCACTTATCTGTACATTGGATTGCCGCCTACGATTGAGGCAGAACCCATTCTGGAAGACGGCGAATTTTTGACCATGTGCCCAGAAGTGGAGTACGATTTCGATTTGAGCGCTCAAACTTGGAACGGGACTGCATGGCAGGATGGTGCAGGAGAATACGAATGGTGGGTCGAATGCCCAGACACAACCATTTACTTCGGTGATCCGCAGGATGCAATGACAGTAGTGAGTTCGATGTTGAATCAGAATTGCTGGGAATACGGCATTACGCTGGTAGGATCTGCCATCAATCCGTGTGCCGTTGGAGGAATTCGCCAGGAGTGGGATGTGCTTGTTGATTATTGCGAGCTTACCATTCCCAATGTCTTTACCCCGGATTATGGGGATGACATGAACGAGAGCTTCTACATCACAGGGCTGGAAGTATACGATGATGTGTATATGCGCATTTACAATCGGTGGGGTCAGGTCGTTTACTCGAGCAATGACTATGAAAACGAAGATGCATGGCGGCCGAACAACGATGAGACGGGAACCTACTGGTACACCATGTTGTTGCCGAATGGATTCGAATACTCTGGCGCAGTGACCATCTTACGCGACTGACCGCAGGCCTTCAATCCAACGAAATTGGCCAAATCAAAGACGCATTACGTCTGCACTTCTTGTGGGCATGAATCCTTGCAATGGGTGGGCCAGTGTCCGGGCTGTAAAGCTTGGAATACACTGGAAGCGTTTACCGTCAAAGCAACTACGCCCGGTCAACGGGCTGTGCAATCAGCGGGGAAAGGCCTTCAGCCGGTGCAAGCCAAGCCTTTGGCAGACGTCAAGGTATTGGAAATGGACCGGATGTCCACGGGTGACCCAGAACTCGATCGTGTACTCGGAAAAGGGGTGGTGCCGGGAGCGGTGGTATTGTTGGGAGGTGAACCGGGCATAGGTAAGTCTACGCTCATGCTTCAGTCGGTGCTGGCGATGGCGAAGAAATCAGACCGCATCCTTTACGTGGCTGGTGAAGAAAGCCCGGAGCAAGTGCGCATGCGTGCAGAGCGCTTGGGCGATGTGCCACCGGCACTTTTTGTTTTTCCAGAAACGGACGCGCAAGCGGTATTGCGGGAATTGGAAGCCAATCGACCCAGCGTTGTGATCATTGACTCTATTCAAACGATGTTCCTCCCCGAAGTGGAATCGGCGCCGGGATCAGTTTCGCAAATACGAGAGGCATCGGGAGCGTTCACCCGCTTCGCCAAGCGGCACAACGTTCCTGTCTTTTTCATTGGCCACATTACGAAGGAAGGATCCCTTGCAGGTCCCAAGGTTTTGGAACATATGGTGGATGTCGTGCTTCAATTCGAAGGGGAACGTCACCATGCTTACCGAATGTTGCGCGCCGCGAAAAACCGATTTGGGACCACCGCTGAGCTTGGATTGTATGAAATGCGCGGATCGGGGTTGATTCCAGTGGACCATCCTTCGAATGCGTTGCTGGGGCAAAGCTCTGATGAAGATTCCTTGAGCGGAACAGCCATTTCAGCCGCGATGGAGGGCGCTCGTCCAATGTTGGTTGAAGTCCAAGCGCTGGTCAGTTCTGCTGTTTATGGCACACCGCAGCGTTCAGGCACGGGCTTTGACTTGCGCCGGCTCAACATGCTCTTGGCGGTGCTTGAAAAGCGTTGCGGATTCAAATTGGGAACACAGGATGTCTTTTTGAACATGGCGGGGGGATTGCGCATTCAAGATCCCGCGTTGGACCTTGCAGTGGTTGCAGCCATTTTGAGCAGTGTTCTGGATGTCCCGCTGCCATATGGGACTGTGTTTGCGGGTGAAGTGGGCTTGACAGGTGAGATACGCCCTGTTCCTCGGATGAATCAACGCATGGCAGAAGCTTCCCGGTTGGGCATGAAGCGGATGTTTTACAGCGGGCACGCGCGCAATTTGGAGATGCCCAAAACCGGCAATATGGAGCTGATTGGCATCCGGCAAGTAAGTGACTTGCACGGCAAGTTGTTCTGAATGGCGGTTTCCGCGCTACTTCTGACCTGCGACGATTACGACAAACTCTCCTCTTGGTTCATGCACCTTGAAGTGTTCAATGAGCGCAGATGAAGTACCGCGCAACGTTTGTTCGTGCAGTTTGCTAATCTCACGCGAGCAGGAGATGGCACGCTCGGAACCGCAATGTTCACCGATTTCTTCGAGGAGTTTGATGATCCGATGGGGGGACTCGTAGAAAACCACCGTTCGCTCTTCATTGGCCAGCGCTGAAAGGCGCTTTTGACGGCCTTTTTTATGGGGCAAAAACCCTTCAAAGACAAATCGATCACAAGGGATACCGGATACGACCAACGCCGGCACGAATGCGGAAGGCCCGGGCAGGCATATGACCGGGATGTCATGTTCGACGCAGGCGCGCACTAATAAGAAGGCCGGATCGGAAATGCCCGGTGTGCCTGCGTCAGAGCAGACACCCAGGGTTTGTCCTGCTTGCAAAGCGCTGATCCACCCGGGAATTCCGCGGTGTTCATTGTGCTGGTGGTGGGCTTTCAATGGAGTATCGATTCCAAAATGCCGCACCAATTTGCCCGTCGTCCTCGTGTCCTCTGCCAAGATGTAATCCACCCGCTTCAAGGTTTCTATGGCGCGGGGCGCGAAGTCCAGCAAATTGCCGATGGGTGTTGGGACGAGGTAAACCGCTCCCTGTTGCATTTCAAAATCTGACATTATCACGCAAATAAACGGCGTAGGCGCTGTAAAAACTCAAAGGCAGCGCCATCCTCATCTTCCCAGTCTAGCTCAACCGTTGCATGCCGCTCCACGTGCTCAACGGCGGCTTCAAAGGAATTTACGGCTTCGATTTCAGTACAAACAGTGAGCAACTTTGGCACATCTCCTCCAAACAAGTCGCTCGCAAATCGCACCCGATCATTGATGCTCAGTGTGCTCTGGATGGAGGCAATGCGCTGCTCACTTAACGCTTCAGCGATGCTGGGCCCCGAATCCGCGCTGGTCGACTCCAAGCTAACGACGGGCGCGCTATCGTCTTGGATTTCGGGAACAACGATTTTTTCAACCAGCTTGTCGGGTTGATGGTGCGCGGCAAGCGTCACCGCTTCCAGCGCCAGGTGCAGCGTATCTTGTAGTTGCTTCCAAGCTACGGGAGTAGCAGGCGGCTGCAACAACGTTTCTTTGGCGAATTCGATGTGCTCGAGGGCTTTCTCTTGAAAATTCATGGGAGCAAAATTAGGGCTGGTCCGAAGACCGGCGGAATAGGGTTTTGAGCAATTCTTTTTCGCGTTGAAGGTTTTCGCGCCGGTGGTTTTTTTGCGCATCACGATCCCAGCGGTAGCTCGGTTCGTTCACCGTTCCGTTCATGGCAATGAAAAACTGCTGTCCGAGGCCATCATCTTCAATAAGACCGAACTCGTCATTGCGGGAATTCCTCAAATCACGCATGGCAAAGCCAAGGGTATAATCCAACGATTCGTTGAATCCGTATGAACCTTCCAATGAAATATTCATAGCTGAGGATCGGATGTCCACTTGCGGCAATTGCACAGATTCATTGGAAATGTAGACCGCGGACTCGAGGTCTTCGAGTTCGACATATTTCAGCCGGCTTCGAAGGTCATTGGGATCGACGAGGGGTGCCATCATCCGATTTTCTTTCAAGTAATCGGCGATGTCATCAAAGGCTTCGAGATTCTTCAAGGTGCCGCCAGAAATCGAAGCGGTTCCCAAAACATCCAGCGTTTGCGGTTGCCAAGTCAAATCGTTGAGCCACTGAAATTGAACGGAGCCTGTGGCCCCAAACGTTCCGGTGAGGTGTTCTGCACGCAAGGTCTTCTGGTCAAAATCATTGAAGGCGAAAAAGAGCTCATGCAAATCGCAGCCGGCGAGGGCGGGATGTGCGATGACGACTGCCTTTTGAGGGGATTGAAATTCGATGGAAGCATCACCGCTCAACGTTCCGCTCAACGTATTTGCAGAGAAACGTGCAACACTCCAACGGTTCGGAGTCAATTGCCCATTGGCCGTTACATTTTCCATGGCCCACAGCCCATATTGGAGATGACCAATTTTGGCCTCAACCGTCCAATCGGTTCCTTCCGGCAACCGCAAGGAACCGAGGCCAATGGCATTCTCGGTCGCATTGGTTTCGGCAGCATATGCCCAGTGATCCATCGCCACGGAGAGTTCTATCCGAGAAGTTCCCTCCTGAAGTTGAGCCATTGGCCGGAGTATTTTTGCCTGGCCCGTGAGTGGAATCCCGTCCCATGAAGCCGTTCCAGTTGCTTCCAGTCGTTGTTCGCTATCGATTTCACCCTCGCCTGAAAATGCCCACGGCGTGCCGTTGAATGCACCCGTCCAAGCGTTCGCATGCCAATCTCCCCTTACGGTCCAGGCATCGCTGCCCGAGAGGCCGATGGTCGCATTCCAGGTCAGGGTTCCGGACCCGGGCCGTTGGCCTGTCCATTGAATGGGCTCCGGCATGCCGATCCATCGCTCCCAATCAATGCTGCCGGAGCCTTCGGTATCGAAAGAACCCCGCTGCGGAAGAAAGTCACGGACCTCTCCTTGCCAGTCCAATCCCGGCGCGGTGATTTCCAACATCGGCAGGTCCGCACGCCACTGTCCCTTCTCGTATTTCAACCAAATTTTTCCGCCAGCATCGAGGTTCAAGTCGAACCCTTCTTCGCCAGCAATAGGAACGATCCAATGGTCCGTATCGACGTGCCAATTGGACTTGAATACCCCACTTTCCCAAGACCAATTGCCATCGGCTTTTGCTTCGGTTTGCAACCGGTTCCATGGACGCGGCAAATCAATGACCGGGATCACTTTGCTGATGGCGAGTTGATCGGTTTGACCTGTGGCCGTCCATTCGGTCGAGGCGTAGGCCAATTCAAGTTGCCAATTTGCTCCCATCCATTCGGCCTGTTTCATGGACAGACTCAACTGATTGATGTCAGCGTCATATTCGCACGACGCTTCCCACCGGAGCGGAGAAGAAGTGCTCCATTCTGGGGAATTGAACCGGTCCATTTGGCCAAAACCGGATGCGATCATTGCCGAATTGGACCATTCAAGGGATGCGAAAGCTTCCGCAATTTCGATTTGGCGATTGCCAACCTTCACCGTTGAGTTCAACACCGCCAATTCGTCGATGGCAAATAGCGCCGTTTTTGTGGAGTCTTCGGAGGACTTCCAAACGTCGGTATTCCATTGCCCGTTGCGGCCTTGCAACAGGTGAACGTGCGCACCCTCAAGGCGCAGCGCTTGCAATTGGTACTGGCCTTGGAGGAGTTTCCAAGCATTGCATTCCAAGGCCAACTCCTGGGCTCGGACCAGGGTGTCGGTGCGATTGGCTGAGCCCAATACGTGGACATTTGATAGCACCAGTGACACATGAGGAAATGAAGACCAGACGTCAAGATGAACGGATTCGATGTGACCATCGGTTTTTAAGCGTTCCGACAAAGCCTTTAGAATTGACGCTTCTACTTTGTCTTCGTTCTGGAAAAGCCAATACGCGCTGCCTCCTATTGCCAGGGAAAGGGCAATGAAGACAAGGAGGGCAAAAGATTTAATTTTTCGCATGATCAGCCATTCGAAGCTACAGACTTGAACGATGCTCCGTGCACAAGCATTGTGCGGGATGTGCACACATTGCCGTGGAAGACGCATCTTTGTGGTATGAAAAAGCGGACATTCATCAAATTGGCGGGAACAGCAGGTGCAGGAATATTGATCGCTCCTTTGGCGAGCTGCGGGACGAACACTGCGGATGCGCCCAAGGTGAAAGGCAGCAGGCCGCGCCCGTTTTTGTTCGAGCAGGAGCCTTTGGGGTATGATTTCTCAGCGTTAGCGCCTGCGATTGATCCGGTTACCATGGAAATCCATTACGGCAAACACCATGCCGGCTATGTCACCAAGTTGAATCGTGCTTTGTTGGCCGCTGGTGGTGTGAAGGACAATCAGTCGTTGGTTGAACTGCTGCAAACATTGAAACCGGAGGATACGGCGTTGCGCAACAATGGCGGGGGCCATTACAACCATACCCTGTATTGGCGAACCCTGACTCCGGGCGGCGCAACTGCACCGGAAGGAGATTTGAAAAATGAATTGATGGACACGTTCGGCTCGCTGGACGCATTTCAAACGGAATTTGCAACGGCAGCAGCGACGCGTTTTGGATCTGGCTGGGCTTGGTTGATGCGCGATGTGAGCGGTGCGTTACGGGTGACAAGCACCCCCGATCAAGACAATCCGCTTATGGCGGGAATTCTAGAATCCACGGGTACGCCGCTGCTCGGCATCGATGTGTGGGAACACGCCTACTACTTGAATTACCAGAATGACCGGAAAGCCTACATCGCGGCATTTATGGAACGCATCAATTGGGATGTCGTAGCAGCGAACGACCGCACTTAAGGGCTAGTCCAAATCGCTCGGACTTCTTCGCGTCAAAGTATTGGACAAAGTCACCCCGCCTTTCATTAGCAATTGACGGAAGGCTAGATTATTGTCAGGCTTCAAGATATACGTCTCTTTTTCCAGGGGGTTTTCCGAACGCGCCTCGAAAGATCCGCCCAAGACTTCTTGCCAGACCGCCAAAGCATCTTCACTGGATTCGAACGCGTAAATTTTAACCTCGTCTTTCCAGCGGCGGGCAAGAACGATTTGGTACTGGCCATTGTCACCCATTTGGTTGACCACAAGGTAACCGTGGAACCTTCGAAGCAACACGTCCGTGCCAACGACCATGGAGTCTGCTGGCGAGTTTTCGTCATAAAATGAGGTGGGGTTGATGACCAACGTCAGGTTTTCATCATCGGACCAGGTGCCTTGCCATTTGTTGGGGAAATCCTTCAGATTTCGCCGTTTCTGTGGCATCGGCTCTTCAAAAGTTACATTCGAACATCCGGTCCAAACCGAGGCCCCGAGGGCGAACAAAAAGAAGGTTCTCAAATTCATATCAAGCGAGTAAGAAGGAGGTCAATAGCCCGACGACCAAGCAGTAAACGGCAAACGTGTGCATTTTGGTGCGCTTGACAAACCGAATCATCCATTGGCAGGCCACCCACCCACTCGTGAAGGCCGCTGCTGCGCCCAAGGCGTATGCCTGCCAACTGACCGCTGCTCCCTGTCCAATGCCATCTTGGTAAAGGTCAATCAACTCCAGTGCGGTCGCTCCGAAGATGACCGGCAGGGCCATCAGAAAACTGAACCGCGCCGCCTCTTCCCGGGAGATTCCCAAGGCAATGGCTGCTCCGATGGTGGAACCAGATCGACTGATGCCGGGAATGATCGCAAACGCTTGCGCGCAGCCAATGAGCAAGCCGGTTTTCAAGGAGACGTCTTGTTTTTTTGGCTTTACGCGTTCGGAAGCAAACAAAATGAGCGCTGTTGCGCACAACGACCACCCTACCCGATTGGGATGATTGATGAAGAAATCTTCCAGATCATGCCGCAACGTGAACGCGACCAATACAGCGGGAATGACGGAAATGGCGAGCCAAAAAACATATTTTCGTGCCGGTTCGGCTCGACCGGATTCCGAAGCAAACGAACCCGCTATGAGCTGAGCAATGTCCTTGCGAAACACCACCAATGTGCTGCAGGCTGTGGCGCCGTGAACCAAAATACTAAACGTCAAGTCCACCTCGGCCAAACCAAATAGGGACTTACCCAATTCCAAGTGGCCTGAACTGCTCACCGGCAAAAATTCGGTCAAACCCTGGATCAAGCCAAGGATGATGGCTTCCCAATGGGACATCAGCGCTTGAGAATGGCGTAAAAAATGGTGCCATAGCCACCAAGCACAACAATCGGGGCGAGCGTAATGCGTCGGAAGTTGAAAATCTCCTCACTGAATGCAGTCGGGTCCTCCGCGGCTCCGCCAGACATGAGGATGTAGCCGACGATCAACAGGCCAATGCCAGCAATGAGCCATTGGTAGTTTGATCTCTGAAAAGCAAATCCGGTTGATCCTTCTGTGGAGTCTTTCATGAAGCACAAATTTAGTGCAACCTGTCCAATCGGCTTCGCAGGAATCGATTGACGGCAAAAGCTGTGGAAACCCCACCAAAAACCCCACCGATGAAGGTGAGAATCAGGAACAAAGCACCGAGGTAGATGAGGTTGAATGGTTCGAGCAGTGCGGCATTTTGGAACGTTACCATGGAAAGGATGCCATTGATTGCCGTAAAGGCGATGCCGCCGGAGATTACGCCATAAAAAATGCCTTGTCGGATGAAGGGCGATCGGATGGCTCGGGGATGTGCGCCGACCAATTGCATTGTTTTGATGACAAACCGACGCGCGAAAATGGTGAGCCGGATCGTGTTGTTCATGAGCGCAAATGCGGCGAACATGAAGAGCAAAGCAAGCCCAGCAAGTGGCGCCATCAACCGCTCAATGGTCGCTTCGATTTGTTCCAGCAACTCGGATTGCCAGACTACTTCGGCAATCCCGGGAATCTGTTCCATGCGCTGCACCGCGTTTTCCAACTCTGCAGTGGTGCTCCAATCGGGCTTCATGCGCAAGTCCATGACGTCTGAAAGTGGAACGTAGCCGAGGAAATCGACAAAAGATTCACCGAGCTGTTCTTCCAAATCAGCACTGGCCTCTTCAGCTTGGATGAACGAAACGGAAGCAACGGCGGGGTCTGTTCGCAGCATTTCCTTCGCTTCCAGAAGCACGTTGGCCTCCACTTCACGCTGGAAAAACACTTGGACGCGTGCCTCCTGACGCAATTGCCGCTCCCAGTGCACCCCGAGAAATCCCAAGACGATGAGCAAACCAATGAGCAAAAGCGTCAGGCTCATGCCCACCGTGGTGGTCACCGTGGTAGTGATTTGCGCGCCGGAAGGCCGCTGGGATGAAGGTGTTTTGGACGACATGGGCTGTTTCGAAGCCCAAATATGCGAGATAAAAACGAATCATGTGCCAATCATTGTTATTCGCTTGTGAAGCGTTTGCTGTCGCAGTTTAGAATGGTTTTAAATAAAGTATATTTGTCAGGACTAACCAAGGAAACAAGATGATTACAGTCAATGAAAGCGCGCGCGACGAAGTGCTCAAGTTGCTGAGTGCTGATGAGCATCCGGAAGGAAGTTTTGTGCGGGTCGGAGTGAAGGGAGGTGGATGTTCCGGCTTGTTGTACGAAATGACCTTTGATCACGACATGAAGGAAGGCGACGAAGTGTTTGAGAACAACGGGGTCAAAGTTGTCGTTGATCGGAAGAGTTACTTGTATTTGGTAGGCACAGAACTGCAGTTCAGCGGAGGCCTCAATGGAAAGGGTTTTCAGTTCTACAATCCCAATGCCAATCGAACATGTGGCTGCGGAGAGAGTTTTTCATTGTAAGAAGACATATCCACTAGGATTAAAACTTGATTCAGACCGATGGCATACGACGGCAACGATAAGGTATTGGAAGAAGTCACGGGGAAATCGTATGAATTCGGTTTCACCACTGACATTGAATCCGATAAGGCGCCTGCTGGACTCAATGAGGACATCATTCGGCTGATTTCATCCAAAAAGGAAGAGCCGGAGTGGCTGCTGAAGTGGCGCCTGGATGCCTTTGCCGTCTGGCAAAAAATGAAGGAGCCCGATTGGCCCCACCTCCAATACCAAAAGCCGGATTATCAGGCGATTAGTTATTATTCAGCGCCCAAGCAAAAAAAGCAGCTGAATTCATTGGACGAGGTGGATCCGGAGATGCGGAAGACCATGGATAAGTTGGGCATATCGATGGAGGAGCAGAAGCGGTTGTCGGGCGTGGCGGTGGATTTTGTGATGGATTCGGTCTCTGTTGCGACGTCGTTCAAAGAAAAGTTGGGCGAGCTCGGCATCATTTTTTGCTCCATGAGCGATGCCGTGAAAGAGCATCCGGAATTGGTGCAGAAGTACCTCGGCAGCGTGGTTCCCACCAAGGATAATTTCTTTTCGGCCTTGAACTCGGCCGTGTTCACAGACGGGTCATTTTGTTACATCCCGAAAGGGGTTCGATGCCCCATGGAGCTGAGCACTTATTTCCGCATCAACGAATCGGGAACAGGCCAGTTCGAGCGAACGCTCGTGGTGGCAGATGAATCGAGCTACGTGAGTTACCTCGAAGGGTGCACAGCGCCCCAACGCGACGAAAATCAACTTCATGCTGCGGTGGTGGAGTTGGTCGCCCTTGATGAGGCGGAGATCAAGTACTCTACGGTCCAGAATTGGTATCCGGGGGATGCAGAAGGCAAAGGGGGCGTATTCAATTTCGTCACCAAGCGAGGCATTTGCCATCGCCGCTCGAAGATCAGTTGGACCCAAGTCGAGACCGGTTCGGCGGTGACGTGGAAATACCCGAGTTGCATTCTGAAAGGGGACCACAGTGTGGGAGAGTTTTACAGCGTTGCTGTGACGAACAATGCCCAGCAAGCCGACACGGGAACGAAAATGATTCATTTGGGAAAAAACACCCACTCCACAATCATTTCCAAGGGCATCAGTGCGGGCAAAAGCCACAACAGCTACCGCGGTTTGGTTCAGGTCATGCCTTCCGCGGACAATGCACGGAATTTTTCGCAATGTGATTCGCTGCTGATGACGGATACCAGCGGCGCGCACACCTTCCCGTACATCGAGGTCAAGAACCCTACGGCGAAAGTGGAACACGAAGCGACAACCTCGAAGATTGGGGAAGATCAGATTTTTTATTGCCTGCAGCGGGGCATCGATGAGGAGCAAGCCATCAGCTTGATTGTCAACGGATACGCGAAAGAAGTCTTGAACCAGTTGCCCATGGAATTTGCCGTGGAAGCACAAAAACTCTTGTCCATTTCATTGGAAGGAAGCGTAGGATAATGGTAAACATCAAAGAACTCCAAGCCTCAATCGGGGAGACTCCGATTCTCAAGGGCCTCAACCTAGAAATCAAACCGGGCGAAGTCCATGCCATCATGGGCCCCAACGGTTCGGGAAAGTCTACGTTGGCATCTGTCTTAGCTGGACGCGAGGATTATGAAGTCACCGGAGGTGCGGTTGACTTCGAAGGCCAGGACCTCCTGGAGATGGACGCCACTGAGCGTGCGCGTTCAGGCCTATTCTTGGCTTTTCAATACCCGGTCGAAATCCCGGGGGTTTCCAACATCAACTTCATGCGTGCGGCCGTCAATGGCAAGCGCGAACACGACGGACTGGAGCCCATAAAAGGAAAGGATTTTCTCAACCTCGTCAAGGAGAAGGCTTCCTTGGTAGAGCTCGACGGTCGCTTGCGCAACCGCTCAGTCAACGAAGGGTTTTCAGGCGGAGAGAAGAAACGCAATGAGATTTTTCAAATGGCGATGCTCGAGCCGCGGTTTGCCGTGTTGGATGAAACGGATTCGGGCTTGGACATTGATGCGTTGCGCATTGTTGCCAACGGTGTGAATGCGATGCGTTCACCGGACCGAAGTTTCTTGGTCATCACGCACTACCAGCGATTGTTGGATTATATCGTCCCTGACTTCGTGCACGTACTCGTGGACGGGAAAATCGTATTGTCAGGCGACAAGGATTTGGCGTTGAAATTGGAAGAGAAGGGCTACGACTGGATCAAAGAAGACGTGATCGCATGACCGGAACGGCAGAACCCATCGTTATGGATTTGAAGCGCGCGCCCAACGTGCACTCGGCCACACAGGCCAAAGGGGAAGCCTTGCGTGCAGCGCTTGCTGCGCAGCGAGCGGGAACGGGACTGGCCTCTGAGCAATTGGACGCTTTGCCGGTGCCACACCGTCGCGTGGAGCGATGGAAGCATACTCCGGTAGCAGGTTTTTGGTCCACGCCTGAAGCGCCCTCGGTGCAAACCATCGAGGCGGCTGGCAGTGAGGCCTGTCCGGTGCCGGGTTTGCATGCTTACCGAATGGTATTTGTGAACGGCACATTTGATGCGAAGGCAAGTGATTTGCCTGTGCACAGCGGTGTGCGTTGTGCGCCTATTTCAATGAGCGATGCGGACGCAGGTTCTCAAGGGCCTTTGGAGTCCACGGATTGGTTTGCCGCGTTGAACCAAGCGTTTGCGACGGAAGGGATGAAACTGCACGTAGCGAAAGGTGTGATTCTTGATCGCCCCGTGTTGGTGCACCATCACACATCTGGCGAGAACAATGCCAATTTTTTGCGCCACGACATCCACATTGAAGCCAATGCGCAGGTGGAGCTCATCCATTGGAGCACGGCGAGCGATTCGTCAACAGGCATGGTGAACATCATGACCCACATGAGCGTTGAGAGCGGAGCTGTGGTAGCCTTGGACAAGGTGCAAGACGAAGCGGGTTCCTTGCAGCATTTGGCATTTGAGCAAATCAATCAGGCGCAATCGAGTCAGGTGCGTGTGCATACGGGCACCATCCAAGGCAATTGGGTGAGAAACGATTTGAATTTTCGATTGAATGGTGAGGGCTGCGAGACCGTGTTGAATGGCTTTTTCCTCCCCAAAGGAAAGGAATTCGTGGACAACCACACCACCGTGGACCACCGCGCCGCACATTGCAACAGTTCCGAGCAATACCAGGGCATCCTTTACGGCAGCAGCTCTGGCGTTTTCAATGGCAAAGTGTTTGTCCGACCCCACGCCCAACAAACCAATGCCTACCAGCAAAACGGAAACATTCTCGTTACAGACAAAGCCACGATCAACGCCAAGCCTGAATTGGAAATCTATGCGGATGACGTGAAATGCAGCCACGGCTGTACCATCGGCCAATTTGATGAAGAAGCGTTGTTCTATGCGCGGTCGCGCGGGATTGGAGAGAAAGAAGCGAAAGCCATGTTGGTGCACGCCTTTATTGGCGATGTGTTGGAAGGATTCGCAGTAGCTGAAGTACGAATTGAAGTGGAACACCGGCTGGCGATCAAACACGGTTGGGACACTTGGAATGACACCCTGGAATCCGCATGAGTAGCGCATTGGATACGACCGCGATCCGCGCACAATTCCCTATTCTGGAGCGTGAGGTACACGGCAAACCGCTCGTTTATTTAGACCACGCGGCGTCAGCTCAAAAACCGATTGCAGTCATTGAGGCCCAGCGGGAGTATTTGATGCACTACCATGCCAATGTGCACCGGGGGGTGCATGCCCTTTCCCAGCAGGCCACAGATGCTTTTGAACGCGCGCGTTCAACGGTGCAATACCACATCGGGGCGGCGAATTTGGAGGAAATTATTTGGGTAGCGGGCGCCACAGATGGCATCAATTTGGTTGCGCAATCGTGGGGCCGCGAACACATAGGCGAGGGTGACGTCATTTTGATCACCTACATGGAGCACCACGCGAACATTGTGCCCTGGCAAATGCTGGCCAAGGAAAAGGGAGCCCGGGTAGAAGCGGTGGCGATTTTGGAGGACGGAACACTGGATGAGGACGACTTTCAGAAAAAACTGAAACTTAGTCCAAAGATGGTCGCGTTCATGCATGTTTCCAATACGCTGGGGACCATCAATGACGCCAAACGGCTAACTCGAATGGCCAAAGCAGTGGGAGCGACGGTTTTGATCGATGGCTCTCAAGCCCTTCCCCACATGATGGTGGATGTGGTTGAATTGGATTGTGACTTCTATGTTTTTTCCGGCCACAAAGCGTACGGACCGACGGGCATTGGAGTGTTGTATGGCCGGAAGTCGATTTTAGAGGCCATGAATCCATGGCGTGGAGGAGGCGAAATGATCGATGTGGTCAGTCTGGAAAACGGCACGACTTACGCGGGATTGCCACATAAATTTGAGGCGGGCACGCCGCACATTAGCGGAGCCGTGGCGCTTGGGGTTGCGTTGCAATGGTTGACCGGCGTGGGCCTGAAAAATGTGATGGAACACGAAACCGTCTTGTCTGCTCAAGCCCGCCATCAGTTAGGAAAAATTGATGGAATGCGATTCATTGGGTCAGCGCCTTTGACTTCGGGAGCGGTAAGTTTCATCGTGGAAGGCGTGCATCCGTATGATTTAGGAACCTTGCTCGACCAACAAGGAATTGCGGTTCGAACAGGACATCACTGCACCCAGCCCATTATGGATCATTTTGACATTCCCGGCACGGTACGTGCTTCATTTGGTGCGTACAACACCCTGCAAGAAGTGGACGCATTGGTGCAAGGCGTAGAACGCGCCCTGAAAATGCTGCGCTGATTCACATCAATCACCACCGGATTCATGAGCAACATACTCCAAACACGGCAAGAAGAGATTGTAGAGGAATTCTCGTTTTACGAGGACTGGATGGAGAAGTACGAGCAGCTTATTGAAATGGGCAAAGAATTGGATGCTTTGCCGGATGAACATCGATTGGACGAGCATCTGATTCGGGGTTGTCAGTCACGTGTGTGGCTCGTGGCGGCTAAGAATGACGATCACAATGTGCGGTTTTATGCAGACAGTGACGCGATCATTACCAAAGGATTGGTCGCTTTGATGGTGCGCGTTTTGGACGGATTACCGCCCAAGGAAATCGCGGAATCTGACTTGTGGTTCATCGAAAAAATCGGATTGGATAAGCACCTGAGCCCTACCCGGGCAAACGGCCTGCATTCCATGGTGCAGCAGATGAAGCGTTATGGCGTGGCATTTCAAGCGAAGTAAGAAAAGCAGCATCATACTCCTGTCAAGTTGTGCGTTCTTGCAGGTTATCACAAATTTTTCGGAATAGATGCCGCTTAAGCCAGGAAGGCTCAAAGATTAGACATCAAAAGCGGCGATAGGGTTGCAATCCGATGAAATGTATCGGCGCGAAGCCTTATTATTTTGCGACGCTCGACAATCCTGTTATGGCCTCATTGATTTCCTGAATTGCGGCTTGAAAAGCATCCATCTGATCGTCTTTGATGGGCGTGGAAGGCGGGAATTCTTCCCGCAAATGATCCACCTGCTTTCCGTTTTTCCAGAATCGAAAACAAACATGGGGTCCGGTGGCGAGTCCCGTAGACCCAACATAACCAATGACCTGACCTTGCTTTACCTTTTCACCTGGCGCTACTGCGCGGCGAGACATGTGCAAGTACTGCGTTTCATAGGTGTTGTTGTGGCGAATTTTGACATACTTGCCATTGCCTTTGGTGTAGCTTGATTTGCTCACAACTCCATCGCCCACGGCAATGATGGGGGTTCCTTGGGGCGCGGCGTAATCTGTGCCGTAGTGGGCCTTGGTTTTCTGCAGAATGGGATGAAAACGCTTGAGGTTGTAACGGCTGCTGATGCGGCTGAATTCCACCGGCGCCTTCAAAAACGCCTTGCGCAGACTTTGTCCTGCAGCATCGAAATAATCGTACCCCTCGCCTTGGTCGTATCGGAAGGCGGGCAGCTCCCGACCTCGGTGTTGAAAATGGCAAGCAATGACCCGGGGCATTCCCATGGGTTCGCCGTTGACGTAGGTGCGTTCGTACATCACGTCGAAACCGTCGCCTTTTTGCAGCCGCGAAAAATCAACAGTCCAAGCATAAACATTGGCCATGGCGAGTGCAAGAAGAGTGGGGGCACCGAGGCGTTCAAGGTCTACGTACAACGAATTTTCAATGGTGCCAATGGTCCGGTGGATCAAGGTGTCTGCGGGGAGGCTTTCCAAGGTGACAGCGTAGGGCTTTTGTAGGTCGAAGCGGGCGTATTCTCGGGCGTTTCGTTGGTAGATAAAGTGGGATGCTTTTGCCGTAGAGTCGCGGTCGTACGCAATCCACCAAGGTTTTCCACTGCGCATGTTGCGGACGTCATATTCATCCTCTGTCGCTTGGGCGAGCCGTGTGATTTGTCCCGGGCTCATTCCCGCAGGAAGTAAAATGTGCGACAGGGACTGCCCCGATGCGACTACCCCGGAATCCACGTCGAATGCTTCCCACAGCAATCCAAAACGCACCAACGGCTCAACAGGAAGCGCCGGAATCTCGGCGTTTTCCGCCGTTGGATTGGCGCCATTTCCACAACCCAATGCGAAGAGGATTGCAGCGCAACCAACAATTTCACAGGTAAAAAGCCGTGCAATCATTACCGGCCAAACACTTCTTTTTCCACCCAGCCCTTGCCCCAGTCCGCTTGTTCTTGTTCGCTCCAAAGCTCGGGATAGAAAATGCGTTTTTGGAAGCGGGGCGGCAGGTACTTCTGCCAATTGGTTCCGCCGGTAGCGGCGATGTCTTCGGGGTTCTTTTGCAAGTACCGAACGGCGCTTTTGTAGTGGCTCAATGGCCAGTTGATGTTCACGTTCACATCCAACCAACGCAAGGCGAGGCGCAATTCGTCTGTTTGTTGCCCCGGCCCGAGGTTGTTCCAAAAGGACCGAAGGTTGCCTTCGAAACAATTTTCGGCCAGTTCCATGAGCGTGTCATCGTATTTCTGCTCAAACTGCCGCAATGTCAACGTCTTATTACCGGAAGCCAATTCAACAGCCCCAGCTTTCCAGTAGATCTTATCAAAAAGGTCGACGAGGTCCCCTGGAGTGTGATTGGCGTGTGTTTCGCGGAATTCTTCCTTGAGCAATCGGTCAAAACTCGTGGAGTGGATTTCGATCATCCGGTATTGGGCACTTTGGAACCCGCTGGCTGGGAGCAATGACATTCGGAATTTCAGAAATTGCTCCTTGTCCATGCCGTCAACCATTATTTCAAAGCTGTGCGTTAACGCTTCGAAGTACCGATTCACGCGGTTCACTCGTTTGAGCATCACGTTTGAATCCATCCCTTCCGCGTGCTGAAGTTGCTGGAATTCATGCAGCGACAACTTGAAATACAGCTCGGTGATTTGGTGGTAAATGATGAAGATTTCTTCATCCGGAAAAGGCGTAATGGGATGCTGCAAACTCAGCAGGGTGTCCAGGTTAATGTAGTCCCAATAAGTCAGATAATCAGCATGTAGCAGGCCATCGAGGTAGGAGTTCAAATCCTGCCCCATGGCAGCGTATTTCGCTTGCAATGCTTCCAGCTTATCTAAGATGGACTTGTCGAAAGGGGGGGTATCGGGCATGCAACCAAATTCGGGAAATTCTGCTCAGTTTGGCACGAAACCCAAGGGACTTCTCAACCCTGATGCGTTGGTCAGTTCCATCTTAATCGATCCAAATAAGATGCGCGTTTCTGCCAGCAACGGGATGCGATTGGCGTCGTTCGTAATGTATACCGCGAGGTCGTCTGGATTTTTCCAAATGCGTCCTGTTTGAATCACGGGATGGATCAGAGCGCAGTTCCATTTTTCCCCTTTCCACTTGATGTCCTCGTTGCCTGCATACACGGCCTTGAGCTGAAACCACTCCTCATCCATGAATAGGGGCACCGACACCGTATCTCCTACAACAAGAGCGTCGAATGCGATTCCCCGCAGCGCATAAATTCCGCTCACCATGTCATGAACGGCTTCATCTAGTTGGTGTTGGGTTTGTTTTGGTTCGTTCTTCCCTTTAAATGCAATGGCATCCACTTGAAAGTTGACCTGATCAAAGGTGTAATCTTGGTGAAGTTCATACCCGCCTTCTTTGATGTCCCGTTGGAAGTGAATTGGAAATCCGGAGTCGGGGTCGATGTTTGACTGGTAATGGTCATCCACCTTGAAAAACCAACTGAATGCGCCGGTGCTTTTGCCCTTGGCGTCAATCGTCCAGCCACGGCGCTTTTTTGAGGCTTTTACGGCTATTGTGGCTTCCGCCGCGTCCAACAACCCGTAATGGAATCGGTAGGTCAATTGTTCCCCAGGCGCAAAAGCCAGAGGACGCATATTTGCTGTGGAAGCCGAATCGCATTGACCAGAGCCGAAAAGACTGGCAGACTGGAAGAAAAGAAAGAGCATCGGCCTGATCATGCTCATGAATAGCAAGGATTGAGCCAAGGTTTTTCGCCGTGCCGTTTTCAACCGAGCACTGCCATGCATTTCAACTCAATGGCAATGGGGGTGGGAAGCCGATTGATTTCAACGGTTGTTCGGCACGGTTGTGTCTCAGGGTCCGGGAAGTACTCGGCATAAATGCGATTGAATGTGCCAAAGTCCCGGCGCATGTCCACCAGAAAAACGGTGATGTCCACGAGGTTTTCCCACTGGCTTCCGTTGGCTTCGAGAATGGCTTTGACATTGCCGAGAACACTGTGCACTTGCGCGGCGAAATCAAAGGCCTTGAAATTGCCATTGTGGTCCAATTCGAGACCAGGGACACCGCTATCATTTGCGTCGCTGCCCGCAAGGCGAGGCCCTACTCCGCTCAAAAACAAAAGATTACCCACTGACTTTGTGTGGGGGTAATTGCCAACAGGCTTGGGTCCTTGCTTCATGTTTTCACCGATTGATGGACGCAAATATGGTTCGATTTTGGCATTTGGCCGAATTTCAATTGGAATGGATTCGAAAGAGAATGAATTTTTGTAGAAGGAAATGTGTGTTTAATATGTTTTTTTTGTATTTTAGTGTGCTTTTATGCTAACGAACCAAATTGTTTATTGATGGGACCATTGCAGCTATACTTTTCGAAAATGACACCCATTTTGGTGTTCATGCTGGTTTGCCCATTGGCATCTAAGTCAGCGGGCGCAAACCCCTCCGAAGCAAAAGCAGATGGAAGTGAATTGACGATTCCACCAAGTTCGGCGGATCCAGGATTGATTTTCGATTCGGCAAGTCAAGCAGGCCCCGCAGGTGAAGGGGTTCTGGATCCCAATGGGGATGGTTGGATCAGTTCAACCGCGGCAACGTTTTCGACGTACCCCACTATTGAAGACGAATCTGAACAATTTGAGGAATCTGGATGGGTACAGATATTTCATGTAGCGAGCGAGCCCATCAATGATTTGGATACCGGAGGCGCGTGCGGCGCAACTGAAGTAGTTGACAATAACCAAACGGGACAACACGCGGGATATTATCGTTTGGTGGACACAGATGCAGATCCCAGCAATCGCAACGAATATTTACAATTTCGGCTCCGCATGGCGCAAGAGGCTTCGGGTGCTTTTGGGTACAGCATTTTGCTCGACACCGATCAATCTTTCGGCTCCACAGGCTCTTCACCGGATGCAAACGCCACGTCGGGGAACCCCGGCTTCGAAATTGAAATTCTGTACGGTTCAGGAGGGGGGTCAGCGGGAGTTACAATGCAAGACGTCGACGGCGGAACGTCGGGAAACAGCACATTGTCTTTTTCCAGTCCGGGGGTGCGGGACCAAAAATCGTATGCCCGGTTTACGAATTGCACTTCGGATGATCCAATTTTCGTTGACTTCTATGTGAGCATTGGCGACATGCCAGCGGGGATTACCGCTCAATCAACACTGCGAATGGTGTTTGCATCCTCTTCCAGTCCAAGCACCGCATTGGGCGGATCTGCGAGCGATATTGGTGGCGTGGATGACAATGTTTATCCCGACGATGACCTCGCTTTTACCACTGTGGTGGAAGCTACGCCGGTACTGAGCTTTAGTTCGGGCTACTCTTGTGATGATGTGGATGCCGATGGCGTCTGCGATGATGTGGACAACTGCGTTGACCTCAGCGCGTGTAATTATGACGGAAGTGTGAGCAATGTGGCCTGTGTTTTTGGAACAACGTGGTACGCGGATGCCGATGGAGATGGCTACGGCGATTCGTCTGATTCACAAGATGCGTGCAGCGCTCCTTCGGGATATGTTGCCGACAGCACCGATTGCGATGATTCGGATAATGCGATCAACCCGGGCGCTGCAGAAGCATGCGATGGGATTGACAACGACTGCGACTCGAGCGTAGACGAGGGAGTGCAAACGACTTTTTACCGGGATGCCGACGGAGATGGCTTGGGCGATTCGTCTGATTCACAAGATGCGTGCAGTGCTCCTTCAGGTTACGTCTCTGATGCAACGGATTTGTGTGATGACTTATCGGCATGCAATTACGATTCGAACAGTTTTGCAAATGCGGCGTGCGATACTTTGGACGCTTGCGGCGTATGCGGCGGTTCGGGCATTCCGGCGGGAGATTGTGATTGTTCTGGCAATGTAGATGATGCGATTGGTGTCTGTGGAGGCACCTGCTCAGCGGATGTGGACTCAGACGGTATTTGCGATGATGGTGGAAATGACTTATGTGTCGATACATCGGCCAACAATTACACGGCCAACCCTTCTGTAGCCTGCACCTTCAGTGCTCCAGCAATAACTGTGACGGATACGATCATGGGATGCTTTGACCAAACCGATGCTATTGCATTGGATTTGGATACACTGCATTCGGGCACGGGTACTTGGACCTACAGCATTACGCAATCCTTGACAGGTGCTTATGCTTCGGAGTCGTTGAGTGGTAGTGAGCTCACCATTGATTTCAGTGGTGCGGGTCAGGACTCTTCGCGGGTCGGCCTGTCTGGAACCAATGGAAGCGACAACGCTACCTTTGATGTTTTGGTAGTCGAAGGAACTTACCCGTTTGTCTCGTCGTATGCACCAAACGGTGCAAATGAGCCTACAAGTCTCACGGGGGGAATGAACATGACGTTTGATGGGGGATATGACGTTCCATTGACGGTGCATTATTTCGATGACGCGGTATTTGCAGAAGCAGCGGATGGCAGCGTCTCGGTGCATGCCTACGGAACAGAAACGACGGCGCTGACAGATTCTTCCGGATCGTTGATCACGTTGCCCGCAGGAGACTATTTCATCACAGGATACACCAACCGCTGGGGCTGTTTCAACCCAGAGCCAGCGACTTCAGGGACACCAACATTGAATCCGAGTTATCGGTTGGTTACGGTTCCGCACCTTGTTCCCGAGGATTGACAGCGAACACACCTTCGTGCGTTGAGGGCATGAGTTTGGTATCTTCGCGACATGCGATACCAATCTCTTTCTTCTGATCTCTACAAGCGCAACCGCGCAAACTTCATGGCGCAAATGAAGCCCCGGAGCATTGCGGTTTTCTTCTCGAACGATATCTACCCCACCAGTGCAGATGGTACTTTACCATTCAAGCAAGCGAGTGATATTTTGTGGTTAACGGGTGTGGACCAAGAGAATACGGTGTTGGTGCTCTTTCCAGACGCCCACAATCCTGCAGATCGCGAGATTTTATTCAGCACCGAAACCAATGAAGAATTGGCCATTTGGGAAGGCGCGAAATTGAACAAGAAACAAGCGACAGAGGCTACGGGAATCGATAATATTCAGTGGACTCCCGGGTTTGAGCGCACGTTTCATCGGCTCATGGCTGAGGCCGATGCGTTGTACTTGAATGACAACCCGCATGCTCGAGCGAAGATCACGGTGGAGACGCGCACCGCCCGAGAGAACGCCGCTTTGCGTGAGAAGTACCCGAATTACGAAATCGAACGCTCGGCGCCCATTTTATTCAGCTTGCGAGCGATCAAGTCGCAGGAGGAGGTGGAACAAATGCAGCGTGCCTGCGACATCACGAAAGCGGGATTTGAGCGCGTCTTGCAATTCGTGAAACCGGGGGTCATGGAGTACGAGATTGAGGCGGAATTCATGCACGAATTCTTGCGTCGCGGTTCACGTGGATTCGCCTACACCCCCATTATTGGCAGTGGATTCAATGCGTGCGTTTTGCACTACATCGAGAACAGCGACGAATGCAAAGCGGGCGACGTTATCTTGATGGATGTCGGCGCGGAATATGGCAACTACGCCGCCGACATGACGCGATGTGTTCCCGTGAGCGGCAAATTCACCGACCGCCAGCGCGCCGTATACAATGCGGTTTTAAGTGTCATGCGTGGGGCGATGAAACTTCTCCGTCCAGGAGTCAGCTTGCACGAATACCACGTTCAAGTGGGAGAATTGATGACGAAAGAATTATTGGATCTCGGACTGATCACTGCCGAAGAAGTTGCCAATGAAAACCCCGCATGGCCCGCGTACAAAAAGTATTTCATGCACGGCACGTCACACTTCATTGGACTCGACGTTCACGACGTCGGGCATTGGCATGAACCGATTCAAGCTGGACATGTCTTCACCGTCGAGCCGGGCATTTATATCCGGGAAGAAAACCTGGGAATTCGCCTGGAAAACGACATCCTCATCACCGAGGACGGCTTCGTCGATTTGATGGGCCACATTCCCCTTGAAGCCGACGAAATTGAGGCAATGATGGCCGGCTAAGCCCGCTGCGCGCCTCCTACAAATTCGCGGTCACGAGCGAATCCAAGAAAGCACCGGTGTCTTCTGAGTATCCGATGTTGCGGTCAATGATGCGCCCGTCGCGTCCCACCAAACACCAAGTCGGATAAGCGACCACGGGGTACTCTGTCGGCAATGAATCGAGCATCATTTGCGGCACGTCCAATTCGCGGCGTTCCAGGTAGCGCTGTACGGTTTTGGCTTTTTGGTGATGGTTGACCCCCATGACGGTGAACCCTTCGGGCCCGAATTCTTCTTGCATTCCGGCAAGGTGCGGCAATGCACTCATGCACGGCCCGCATCCGATGTACCAAAAATCAACGTACACGAGTTGTCCGTTCAACGCCTCCAGGCTTACCGGTTCACCCTCCAAATCCAATCCTGCCAATGCCGGCGCTTCAGCGCCGATGGCAGGCAAGGAGGCTAACGCTTCTTCGAACCAGTTTTCGCTTCCGCCTCCGCCTGCAACCGCAGGGTCCACAGGCTCCGGTTCCTTCGCCCAATCCGGTGCCATCCAATCTGCTATGGCTGTTACAACGGCTGGCTGGTTCACATTTTCCCATGTCCATTCGATGTTCATGTCGCTGCCATACCCCATATCTCCTCGGTACCAGGATAGCTCATGGTGCACGGGCAATCCGTGGGGCGCTTGAAAGGCCCATTTTTGAATATCATAAGAGTCTGGATGATAATCTTCGTCAGTGGAATCGGGGATGGATGTGCTTGTCAAAATAAATTGCTCAGGCGTGGATCGCGAGGGCAAAACATGCTCCCATTCAACACCGACCAATGAGTCGCTGACTTGTTCAGCCCACCATGTGCTATCGGTGAGGGATTTGGACAATGCGAGTGAAGCGTAATAGTTCCCGATGCCATTGCCATTGCGCTGCTTCCGAGGGTCCAATGGGTCAATAGACAAGCTGCTGTCTGCGCGAATGTAGGTGACCTCATTGCCCCAAAGGTGGCTCTGGTAGCTGGTGGTATCGCCCGCTTCGATGAAGGCATCCTCCATCAGCCAAGCCATGCCGTAGGTGGAATCATTCGCGGCATGGTTTCGCACCCAATGCATGGAAACTTCTCGTTGCCATTCGCTATCACTCGCTTCCACGGTGCTGGTCATGTGCGCTCGGAATTGTGCGTTTTCAATTTGCATGATGGCGTTGCGCACATCATCGGAATCAGTGAAAACAGGCTCGGGCTGGCTGCAGGCCAAAAGTGCCAATGGCGCAAGAAATAGAATGCGTTTCATGCGACCAAAGTACGTCAGAAGCTAAGGGTTAGCCGTGCATCGTCTCCTTCTTGCTGTAATTGGCCATGATGGAGGCCTCGTAATCGAGGTAGGCTTGCCAACGGGATTCGACGTCGACTCCGGTGCCGTACTTGCGTGCAAAGCCGATGAAAGTGGTGTAATGCCCTGCTTCGGAAACCATCAATTCGCGGTAGAATTCGGCCAATTCGGGGTCGCTGATTTTTTCGGACAACATCTTGAAGCGCTCGCACGAACGCGCCTCGATCATGGCGGCGAAAAGCAACCGATCTACCAGCTGTTCTTCTCGGCTGCACTTGCGGCGAATGAATTTCAGCACCTCGCCCACGTAGTCGTCTTTGCGTTCTGGGCCGAGTTCATAGCCACGTGCTTTGATGCGTTCAACGACCATTCCAAAGTGTTCGATTTCCTCTTGGGCGATACGCGTCATCTCTTCCACCAATTCCAGGTGTTCGGGAAAGCGCGCGATGATGGAAATGGCGTTGGAGGCTGCTTTTTGCTCGCACCAAGCGTGGTCTGTGAGGATTTCGGAAATGTTGGTTTCGACGAGGGCGACCCAGCGCGGGTCGGTCGGCAAGCGGAGGCCGAGCATCGGAGATTCGCTCGAAGGGGAGGAGGAATTGCTCATGGGCGTGTTTTGATTCGGATCAAGCTACCGGTGGAAATGAGGTGGCCGTCTTCGGCCTCCAAGCACAACTCACCGCATTCGCTTTCTGCTTTGGGCAGGACGCGCGACCAGACGGTTTCCAGGGCAGAAGGGCTGATGCCGCTGTATGTATTCATGATGATGAACCCGCCGGGTTCTACCAGTTGTGCCACAGTCTGGCAAAGGGGAATGAGTTGGTCTTCCAGCTTCCATTTTTCGCCTTTCGGCCCCAATCCCCAGGTCGGTGGATCGAGGATGATGCCGTGGTATTTGTTGCCGCGTTTTTGCTCGCGTTGGGCAAATTTCAAAGCGTCTTCGACCACCCAACGGATGCCGTCGAGGCCGCTCAGCTGCATGTTTTTGCGGGTCCAATCCACGACCTGCCGGATGGCATCGACGTGCGTCACGTCAGCTCCTGCCGCGCAAGCTGCGAGCGATGCGCCACCGGTGTAGGCAAAGAGGTTCAGGAATTTTTGCCCTTCCTGTACGTTGTCCACGATGTATTCCCAGTTGGCCGCTTGTTCGGGAAAAATACCCACGTGCTTGAAGCTGGTCATATCCAAATGGAAACGGAGTTGCAGCTTCGGCGATTTGTAATTCATCTGCCAACCCTTTGGTCGCACCTCCGCAGGACTCCAATCTCCTTTGGTGCGACTCGTGGGCTCAAAACGTGAATCGGCGTCGCGCCATTCAAGGTTGTTGCGCCCGCGGGACCAGACCACGGATGGGTCGGGCCGGTCGAGGGTCAATTTTCCAAACTTCTCCAATCGCGCTCCATGGCCCGAGTCGAGTAAGGAATACTCGTCCCAGTGTTTGGGCGCCCAACGTTGATAAGTGCGTGTAGACATGCGGTTGCAAAGGTCGCAATTGAGCGCCGATTCATAGCATCTTTGTCACATATGGCATCACGCACCCCGCCCAAACAGCTCCGGAAGGAAATTTTAGAGGTCTTCAAACGCCAGCCCAATAAGCCGTTGAACCACAAACAAGTGGCCAGCACGTTGGGCATTGTCAACCACGACATGCGCCGGAAGATTTCGGTGATGCTCGAGGAAATGGGCCGCGACGGTCGGCTGGAATCCATCGGCCGCGGCAAATTTGTCCTTGCGGAAATGCAGCAGGATGAGAAAGCCATCGGTACCATACAGGTGACGCGGCACGGTCGTGGATTTGTGATGATGCCGGACGGCAACGAGATTTCAATTCCAAAAGGATACACCGGCACGGCGTTTTGGGGCGACACGGTCGAGGTCGATTGGTTGCGCCGAGGACGAAAGCACACCCCCCGGGTGGCGCGCATCGTGGAACGCCAGCGCAAGCAATACGTGGTGGTGCTGGAAAAAGTCCGGGACTATGCGTTTGGCTATCCGTCGGATCAGCGGCTCCACACCAACTTTTTCATCGGTGCACAGCATTTGAAGGGCGCCGAAAACGGGCAGAAGGTCATCATTGAAATGGTGAGTTGGGACGATCCGAGCGATGCCCCTTCGGGACGGGTGGTCGAGATTTTGGGCAAACCCGGCGATCATGAAGTGGAGATGCACGCCATACTCGCCGAGTACGGATTGCCGTATGAATTTCCCGATCACGTGCTCGCCGCGGCGGACGCGATTCCGCACGCAGTCCCTGCTGAAGAACTCAAGCGTCGCCGAGATTTCCGGGACGTGACGACCCTCACGATAGACCCGGTGGACGCCAAGGATTTTGACGATGCGCTGTCGTTGAAGCGCCTCAAGAACGGCAACTGGGAGGTGGGGGTGCACATCGCTGATGTGGCGCATTACCTCAAGCCCGGAACGGTGTTGGACGAGGAGGCGCGGCAGCGCGCGACGTCCGTTTACCTCGTGGATCGCACGATTCCGATGTTGCCAGAAGTGCTCTCCAACAACCTCTGTTCGCTGCGGCCCAACGAGGACCGATTGGCCTTCAGTGCGGTGTTTGAAATGAACGAAAAGGCGGAGATCAAAGGCGAGTGGTTTGGCCGATCGGTCATTCACAGCGACCAACGATTTGCCTACCACGAAGCGCAGGAGCGGATCGAAACCGGCAAAGGCAAATACGCCGATGAGGTGAACACCTTGCAGCATTTGGCGGTGCAGTTGCGTGCCAACCGTTTCAAGGCGGGCGGCATCGACTTCAATACCGAAGAGGTCAAGTTTGAATTGGACGAGGCGGGCAAGCCGTTGCGGGTGGTGATCAAGCGAATGCTCGATGCCAATCGCCTCATCGAAGATTTCATGTTGCTGGCGAATGTGCGGGTAAGCCGATACCTCGCCAAGCCCCGAACCACCGAAGGAAAAAGGGAAGAGGCGACGCGCACGGCGGTTTATCGCATCCACGACAAGCCAGACCCCGAGAAGCTGCAGCAGTTGCGAAAATTCGTTGCCAAGTTTGGCATTGAAATGCCGAAGATCAGCCCGGCCAATGCGGAGTCGGCGTTGCGGCAATTGCTTCAAGCAGCGGGCGGAAGCACCGCCGAAAACGTGGTCAAAACCATGGCGATTCGTTCCATGGCCAAGGCCGAATACAGCACCAACAACATTGGCCATTACGGTCTGGCTTTCCCGTTCTACACCCACTTCACGAGTCCCATCCGCCGGTACCCCGACGTGTTGGTCCACCGATTGCTTCAGGAATACATCGACGGCGGAAAATCAGCTCAGG